>Ga0081529_121682_pt1 | contig 49332 bp, 54 predicted proteins | sample EchGeymetagenome_FD_71012 | JGI IMG/M metagenome (GOLD analysis project Ga0081529, IMG submission 71012) | Ferrous microbial mat and aquatic microbial communities from Echinus Geyser, Yellowstone National Park, USA - transect B T=78-80 C v2... ...
CAGGCGGTGTTAACTTAACCTCCTCAAGAGCCCTGTATACTCTCTCCTCCCTCTCCTCCCTCGGTACACCCTGAACCATGAGTGGCTCCTCAAGTATGAAGTGTATGCTATGGAATGGATTGAGGCTTGAGTAGGGATCTTGAAAGACCATGCCAACCCTTCTCCTAAATCCAACCCTCTTTAACTCATCTTCCTTCATATGGGTTATATCTGTGCCGTCAAAGTATATCTCGCCAGATATGGGCTCTAATAATCTAATAAGTGTCCTGCCTAACGTAGTTTTTCCACTGCCGGATTCACCAACCACAGCCAAGGTCATGCCTCTATCAACGCTCAAGCTAATATCGTCAACAGCCTTCACAAACCTGGGCTTTGCAAACAAACCAGGTTTTATCGTGTAATAAGTCCTCAACCTATGGGCAACAACTAGGCTGTCCCTCCTGACCCACGGAGTATCATTGAATGTATCGGGCATTCATGTCATCAATCCTTACTTATTTAAAAAGCTAACCTAAATTGTAGTAAATAAGATATATAATGATAAATACATCATCCATAAAGCCAACAATACACCAGGTGAGTCCTTGAGGATTTGCCCTCAACCTTAACACCAGGTGGTTCCTTAGCATCACAGAGCCCCTTTAAGTAATCCCTATCTCTGTAGTATGGGCATCTTGGGTGGAACCTACAACCTGGTGGTGGGTTTATGAGGCTAGGTACCTCGCCAGGTATGAAGGATAAGGACTTATCAACCCTAAGCGTTGGCACACTAGATATCAAGCCCTGCGTATACGGGTGGCTTGGGTTTTGATATATATCCTCAGCACCACCTATTTCAACGATCTTACCTGCGTACATAATCGCGACGGCATCAGCTAATTCACTGGCCAGCGCTAGATCGTGGGTTATGAATATGTAGGAGAGCTTGAACTCCCACTTAAGTTTCTTGAGCAAGTTCATAATGTTTGCCTGCGTGATTACGTCGAGGGCTGATGTTGGTTCGTCAAGAATGACGATCCTTGGGTGTGCCATTATCGACATGGCAATGATAACCCTCTGCTTCATACCGCCACTGAGCTGGTGTGTATACCTATTCACGATATCCCTCGGAAGACCCACCGCCTCCAATGCGTCCATAGCCATCTTCAGGGCCTCCTCCTTATCTGTTCCCTGTAACAATAGGGGCTCTATCATTTGGTCGCCTATCTTAATAACGGGGTTTAGAGCGTTCATGGATGCCTGCGGTACCATGGCTATCTTCTTCCACCTAACCTCCCTCCTAAACTCACTCTCAGGTATGTGTAGTACCTCCTTACCCTCAAGGTAAATCTCGCCATCAACTAAGGAGATATTCCTCTCCCAAACCCTAACTAGCAACTTAGCCAACGTAGACTTTCCACTGCCGGACTCGCCGACTACAGCCAATGTTTCTCCCTCATTTAACTCAAAGGATACGCTATCAACAGCCTTAACAACGCCCTTGGTGGTCGTGTAATAAAGTCTCGCGTTCTTAACCTCGAGCAATGCCATGGCGGTCACCCATATCTAAGCCTTGGGTTTACCACGGGCTCCGATGCCATGGCGGTTAATATAAATACTACGGCTACGAAGGCCACAAGCAACCCTGGAGGCACCACCCACCACCAATAACCAGAGGTTAATGCACCAAAAACCTCCGCATAGTAAAGCAACATACCCCATGTCGGGTACTCGGAACCAGCTAGGCCTAGGAAGTTTATTGATGTTAGTGTGAGTATTGCACCAGGCACATTGGTGACTAGTAAGTATAGTATGTATGGCACTATCTGAGTCAGTATGTGATTCCTCAGTATCCACATCCTACTGGCGCCAGCTATAATTGCGGACTCTATGTACTGGGCGTTCCTGATCTGCATTATCATAGCCCTAATAATCCTAGCCGAGGCACCCCAGGAGACTATTGCAAGGAATACTACAGCATACCAAATATTCCACCTAAACAATACTGAAAACACGATCAATAGCGGAAAAGCTGGAAGCAGTATTACGAAATCCGTAAGTCTCATTAATCCCTCATCCACTAAACTGCCGTAGAACCCAGCCACAATACCTATCACCACCGCTATCACAACAATTATTAAGGCCGTCAATAAACCAACCGCCAAATCTATCGGGAAACCAGCCAATAGACCCAGCCACAAATCATGACCCTCATTATCCGTGCCCATCAAACCATATATCTGTCCTTGAAGCACTATTTCTAAATCCTCCTTATTAATTAGTGAGGAGGCGTTTTGAGAGAATACGTAGAAGACAAGCCTAAAATTATACACACCCTTTAATGGCGTTAACTTACCACCATCCACGGTATAGAATATGTACGGTGTAGCTGAGGAGCCAGTGGGTATAACTCCCGTGATATGGTATTTCTCCGCATAGAACAAATTAACCTGCCCCACAACTTCAGGGACTACCCCAAGCGTTGTGACCCTACGGTCAATAGGCAAGGGACCCAATACGATCTCGCTACCATCAGGCCTATAAACAGTTATTGATAAAACAGGTGGTTGAGATAGGCTATAAATGGCTGGGTTATTGATTACCACAAACATCTCACTCCATGGCTTATCATACTTATAATCAACGCTAAATGAGATCGTGATGTAGGTAACACCATTACTCTGTTGCACTGAGTACTCATAATTATTCACATAAATCTGCTGTGAATAAACAGGACCTATTACTGAGTCTATCCACGCTGGTGGCGCATATTGAGGATTAAGTTGCCAATACTTTGGGTTATTCCATATTTCTGCAAAATTTGGTGGCAGGACTATCAATGCATATATGGAAACAACGACAAGTATTATGAAAAGCGCCATTGCGACCTTACCTGTACTACCCGAGATGAATTCCTTAAATATCTCGCTTGGGGTCATCCCAAGGATCCTAAATTCACGCCTTCTCTTAGCCATACTCACCACCTCACTCCCTAAGTCTTGGGTCAAGGATTATGTAGACTATTTCCATTATAAATATTATCACTATATATAGGAGTGTTGAGGCATAGGTTAGAGCAACAACCACAGGTAGATCTGGAACTGGGGATCCGACAATGGCTATATTATAAACATAACCAAGCCCCCACCAGTGAAATACCATCTCAGTTACCAGGAAGCCTCCAAATATTATGAAGGGTATCGTTATAAAAACATTGGTTAATATTGATGGGGCGGCGGGTCTCATTATGTATCTATTCACTATGTGACCTTCGGGTAAGCCCTTAATCTTGGCGAATGTTACGAAATCCTCCTGGGAGATGCTGAGAACCACAGTTCTTGCAAAATATGCCCAGCCGCCAACATTTATTATCAAAACGGTGATTAGGGGTAGTGTGAAATGCCATAGCAAGTCGAGGACAGCCTGAGGTATTGTGAAAATCTTCAATGGGTTAGTTAACCACAGGCTATAGTACTTTGGGCTTATGATACCACCTACTGGGAAGGAAATTGGTGAGTGTATTTGTGACAGGTAAAAGGCAAATACGAGTAGCATGACTATACCCAACCACCACTGTGGTATACCATTAGATAGCGCGGCATAGTACATAACCGCCCTATCAGACCTAGAACCATACTTAAGCGCCGACCTAAGCCCTATCTCTATGCCTATGAGTGCACTCAGTAATATACCAAAGGTATCAAGGAGTATTGTGCCCGGCAGTGCAGATAGTATTATATCAATGACCTTACCACCACCAACATTACCATACTCACTGGGGAAGTATGAATAACCCCAATTAAAAACAATCATATTATACATAATATATAAGGTTCTAATAACCGGCGGTTTATTAAGACCATAAGCATTCTCGAGCTGGGTCATTATCTGCATTTGTAACTGCTGTATTTGCGTTGAATTGTAATGACCATGAAGCATCAGGTTCATTATTATGGATCTCGTCTCCATCATAATCTCATCCTTAAGTATCTTCGAAGCAGGACCCGCAAGCGCAAAGGATATTACAAATAACACTATGAACAATAAAATAACTAGTGTCGCAGCCCTCACCGCAAGCGTCCTCGCAAGACCCATCGGGATAAAATACCCATACGATATTTAAGCCTTACTAACATGTGTAGGTCAATTTAGGGATATTTATAATAAAAAGAATGAATTTTAAGATATTTTGATAAATCTATAGATTAATCTTTACTTTCTTCTCCTAACTGCCAGCCATGCGCCCACTGCAATAACCACAACTACAACTACGATTATTATTGCTATTAGTAATGTGGTACTTACCGTCGGTGCAGGCTTAGGCGGTGGTGGGGGTGGTGTTGGCGGTGGCGGTGGCGGCGGTGGAGGTGATACTGTGAGCGAGGTCACATACTGCACAGGCAGCGTAACAACGTTCGTAAACGCATAGGTTAATAGTTCATATGTTCCAGGCGTGAGTGTTGCCGTTACATTGCTTGGTATTGTTACTGTTAAGACACCTGGCGTTGTCGATGTTGCGAAGGTCTCATAAATAATCTGTCCAGTGGCTGGGTTTATTAAATATACATAACCCTCTGGATTTCCAACAGCACTTATACTAACGGTTAATGTGGCTGTTTCGTTGGCGTAGATCGATGTTGGTGATACCGAGGTTATACTTGGTATTAAGTTCGTTGGTACGGTCGTAACACCAAGCCTAACGAATACCTGGTTAAACCAGTACGTATAGTTATATGGATAACCATTCCATATAACAAGTGTTGCTGACTGTGGTGTTACTGTGCTTATGCTCTTAAGTATATATGGTCCATTGCTAATCCAGAAGTTGCCATATGTATTATAGAAGTTTAACGCATCCTCATAGTCCTGTATTGCAGTGGCGGTCATATTCGTACCCAATGCGTTATAACCATCATTTACGATAGCCCATGAACCATTATCCCAAATATACCCAGTCTTGATCCAGTTCTGGAGTACGCTGGCTAGGTACTGGTTAAATCCTGGTGACCTGAAGTCAGCTTGTGGAATACTTAGTGACTGTGCCTCACCGCTTGTGAATGCATACTTACCCTGCTGGTAAGCATAGAACTGCAATGCCTGAACCACCCATGGGTTAGCGAATGATGGGAATCCAGGGGCATAGAAAGCAGCCACGAAGTTGGGGTCTGGGAACCAGTAATCGCCATATATTACCACGGTACCGTTCGGATAGAACAACATGCCAACAATCGTACTTGTCGTTGGGGCTATAATACCACCAACATCGCTGGCAGTCGCCTGGTTTGGACCAAGGTCTGGTGCGCCTGTGGTTGTTGTGGCGGCTAGGTCAAACCATGTGTAGTAGTAGAATATTATGTCAGCTATGCTTATCGGCTGACCATCCTGCCAATACTGGCCTAACCAGGTACCGTTGAAGTATAAGTAAACGATTGATTTAGCATACTGGCCTGGACCAACTGATTGCCATTTCTCGGCTGTTGCGTTCCAAATTACTGCATCTGGTGGTACTGGGTATATTGCCGATCCATTGGGACTTATTATAGCATTCCAAGCACCCCTTATGGGCATTGGTTCACCAGTGAATGGGTTGTAGAAGGCGAATGGGTCGCTCGTGAACTCCTGAATTACATCAAATGAGTACGTATCGATTGATACGAACCAACCAAAGTTATTCCATGGGAACTCACTCACGTGGAACATACCAACATTCAATACGTTGGGATGCGTTGTTGAGTATGCGAACTTGATGCCAAGTGGCCACTCTAGACCGAAGACGCTTGGCATCCAGTTCGTTAGGTTCTGTGTTGGGTATGGGAATGTGGCAGCCACTAACCAAACTCTAACGGCTTGCTGGAAACAATCATATAGGGAGGTCTTTGAGTAGCTCTCAAATTGCTGAAGTGATGTGAAGTTACCGGTGGCGGCCCACGTGGTTAATGTGTCTATTGTAGAGTTTGTGTATTGCCAGTAACCAGTAACGCCCCAGCCAGGCATGTCACCAGTCCATGATGCACAGAAAGACGCACCAGCGTAGGTATCCCATGGCTCTGGGTATATAGTCCAAGCCTCTGTGTATATGCTCCACTCCATCTGTGCTGGGTTTGAGCCATAAACTATGGTTAATGCTTGGGATAGGTCACCATATATGGGCTTAACTGTGAAACCTAAGCCCTCCAGCTCTGACATGAACATTTGGCCAATTGCGTATCTAAACGGATCATCTTTCCTTATGAAGAATATTATGGTAACGGGTTGTGGTGTTGTGCTGTTTGGTGGTATGTAGTACCACTCATGGTTTATGTACAGTATCCTCCCGACCCATGGGTTATACATGCCATCAAAGTTCTGTGTCGTGTTTATTGCCTGGAATATCTGAAATAGTGATTGGTTAACGTAGGTTGGGTTGTAGTGTATGTTGGCTTGCACAATCATTGGTTGTACTAATAACTGGCTATTCAATGCAAAGGGTCCTGGCCAACTATACATTGGTGTTGCGTAACCTGAGAACACCTGCGTTATTATTGAGCTCCTATCTACCAGGTAATTCATGAGGAACCTAACCTGCCAGTAAGCGAATGGATTAAATGTCGTGTTGCCCGGGTATGGGTTAAAGAGTAGGTCATAGGCTGAAGTTATTGATGGGCTAACCATCTGTATGCCGGGTGTGGTGGATAACTGGGACAATACATTGGGTGGTAATGCGAATGGGTTTAGGTATATATCTATTTTACCTGACGTGAAATACTGAACAGCCTCCGTTGGCGTTACCTCATATAGATTTACCGTAGATGGCATCGTTTGTTGAGCATTAACTACAAAACCAAGCACTAGTAGTGCTGCTATTAACGCGGTTACCACAGCTACTAATGCGCGGTTCCTTGATTTTTCCTGCGTAGGCATAGTTCAAGCATTAATGTAATGTTTTTTAAGTTTTCTCACTTCCTTGCTTTATATTAATTATGGAATCCGCAAAACCAATTATTAATAAGCCTATTACGAGTATAAATAATATTGTGAGTATAATAGTCAGCGCATCAATAAGTTTTGTTCTTCGAATGCCAATTATCGTAATTATCCCCTGACCCATCGATGACGTACTAAGTGAGGTTATTGTTGTAAAGTTTAAACTCCTTGTTTGATAAGGACTAAGGTATTCCTCGTAGTAAAGAGTTACTGTTATGTTCGTATCAGGTATCCACTTTATTACTGTTATGTTCACGTTGAGGCTTTCATTGCTTGTTTTGAGGATCACTAATACGACGTCTGATGGGTTTATCGTGAATGTAGCGTTTATGGCTGTTCCGTTGTAGTAATTATTAATTGATGAGTATGGTGTTAATAATAAGTATATGGCCAGTGCTATGGTTATTACACCTAATATGTATGCCGTTACTACAAACCTATTCTTAAAAATGTCACTAAGCATTAGGTATTACCATCTCATTACCCTTATTTGTTAGTTTATAAAGTCTTTTTAATTATATTGGTCATAGCTTTAATTTAACCCTTCTCCACAATCTCCTGGCTGGGTTTGTCAAAACCCTCCTGTTGGTCTTTGCCGTTACCCAGATTGGTGGTGCTCTATTTGACCTACCTGCCGCCGCCAGCCTAATTTTCTTGCCCAGGGGTTTGTTCCTCGTCATACCCATCACCTATACCTTATCCTGAACTCCCTATGGGTCTGTTTATAAATTGTTTCCAGTATCCTCTTTAAATCCTCGTCAGTGATTGGTACCCTTACCTTACCTGACTGGGCCAGGGTTATCAATTGTTGCTCAAGAGCATCAACAAGCTCCGGCCTAACTACCCGTAAATTATCAAGCCTCTCCCTAGCTTCAGGCGTTAGTATCGCCCTAAGCACGGCTCTTCTCTGGGCCGCGAGCTCCTGCCTCTTCCTCTCCTCTTCAATCTGCCTCTGTAACTCCTGCATTTTCCTCTGCCTAATGGTTTCGAGCTCCTCATCACTACCTGATTGTCCCTCATCGTAACCTTCGTCGACAGACATTCTCACCAAAGAGTAGTTAAAACCCTTTATTAACCTAATCCAACCAATCACTTAATCCTGCTCCGCAGGTTTTGGAGTTGCGTACTTGCTAAGTTCTGGATTTTGTTTGGCTAGTTCCTTGAGTATATTTAGGGCTAGCTTATCGAGTAGTGCCCTACCCTGGGGTGTCACGACCCTACCCTCCTTAGTCTTTGTTATGAGCCCCGCACTCTCGAGTTGGTGAAGTATGTTCCTGATTATTGCACCACCAGCCCTCCTAGTCCTCTCACTCCTGACGCCGACACCAATCTTGGCTCTATAGCTAAACGACATCCTAAGTCTTTCAATACCCACGGGACCATTTAAGTATATTTTCCTAAGCACTGCGGCGGCCCTAACGTACCACCAGTCATCCTGCATTGGAGGCCTATCCTTATTTGGCCCAGTCTTAACGAATAATGCCCAGTCTGGCGGCTTGACCTGAGGCACGTTTTCCCTGAGGTACTTAGCCAACTCCCTTATCAATAACTCAGCAGGTACATCCCTAACACTAACCAAGGCTGGTCGTGAAACGCTGGTTGTTAGGGTTAATAAATATTACATAATCGATGCAATGTTTAGAAGGTTTAATAAATGGGTTGCCTCGAGGTTTTGTGCAATGGCCATAAAGTTCTGTCCCCGTTGCAGGAGCATGATGGTTCTAGCAAAGGAGGGTGGTAAGACCATTTGGAGATGCCCGAAGTGCGGTTATGTTGAGGAGGCAAATACCAGTAGTGCCAAGCTTGTGGAGAAAACAACATTGAATAGGAGAGATGATAAACCGATAGTACTCACTAAGTCTGGTGAGGAGGCCCTGCCGAAGGTTAGAAAGGTTTGCCCAAGGTGCGGCAACGAGGAGGCTTACTTCTGGGTTCAGCAAACGAGAGCTGCGGATGAGCCGCCAACAAGGTTTTACAAATGTACTAGGTGTGGTTATGTTTGGCGTGAGTATGAGTGATCAAAATTGATTTATGTGGATTGGGTATTACGGTTTTTGTTGAGGATGTAGGGTTTAAATTTAAGTTGCGGGCTTGGTAATTGATGTCCTCTGAGGTAAAGATAACATATCCAGATGCAAGGGAGTTCTCGCAAATAGTGGATGCGGTGTCCGCATTAATTGAGGAGGCGAACTTCGCACTGGCAAGCGATGGTTTGAAGCTAAGGGCCCTAGACCCATCAAGAACAGCCATGATAGACCTATTAATACCGAAGGAGGCCTTTGAGGAATTCCCAGAGAGTCTCAATGAGGAGGTTAGGATTGGCGTTAATTTCGATGACTTCAAGAAACTACTTAGGAGGATTAGGAAGGGCGATAAGCTCGGCATTGAGGTTAGTGAGGGTAAGTTAAAGGTTAGGCTCCTGGGCAAGGCATCGAGAACAATGACACTACCCCTAATAGACATTGGCGCCGAGGAACTACCAACACCCAAGGTAGTATACACGGTACTAGCCAAGGTATCCAGCGACTCACTAAACGAGGCCCTCAAGGATGCTGACGTTATTGCCGATGCCGTCAAATTCGACGCCAAGGATGATGGTCTATACATATCGGCGAGTAGTGATAAGGGTGATGTGGAGGTTAAGTTTGAGAAGGAGGGTGAGGTAATGTTTGAGTACGACCTTAAGGAGCCAGCCACGGCTAAGTATAGCCTTGATTACTTGGTTGATACGGTGTCCAAGGCCTATAGGATTAGTGATATTGTAACTATAGAGTTTGCCACGCAGAAGCCCATAGCCTTAACCTTCGAGATACCCATGGGTGGTAAGTTGACATACTACATAGCGCCAATGATTGAGTAATTGGGCAATAAAGGTAATACTTGAAAATGGTGATAAAACCCTTTATTACGGTATTTGTGCTGGGAGTTTCATAAGATGGTGGGCTTCATAGACCTGGTTAAGGTATTGTTCCGGAATTACTATAGGTCTATTGATTTGTCTGAGGTTAGTGATTTGCAGGGTAGGGAGTTTGGTTTTCAATTCTTCGATAAGGAGGGCATGGCTAGGCACATGGGCTTCAAAAACGAGGAGGAACTAAAGCACTTCCTCATTAGTAACACGCCATCGCACATATACTACTCAACAGCCATATACAAAGACCCAACAAACCAGGACATGGACGCCAAGGGATGGTTGGGTGCTGACCTTGTGTTCGATATAGACGGTGATCACCTACCAACCCAGAGCTGCCAAGGTGTTGAGTTAATGACTCTAGAATGCTTAAGTGATGCCGCAGAGGAGGTGAACAAGCTTCTCGACTCCCTAATAGAGGACTTTGGTCTCTCCGACTCATCAATAAAGATTTTCTTCAGTGGGCATAGGGGTTTTCATGTTCATATTGAGTCGTCGGAGGTTAGGGGCTTGAGTGACGAGGAGAGGAGGGAGATAGTTGATTACCTGCTTCTGCGCGGCTTCGATATCGAGCACCTAATTAGGGGTAATGTTGTTCTTATAGACATGAAGTTGAGGGGCATCGGCGGTAGACTTGCCTCGGTTATTCATGAGGTTGACGCAGGGCTTCTGGATAGTATTACCAGTAGGAGTGGTAGAGGTAGGGTTAGTAAGTACCTAGTTCGGAAATTAAACTCGTTCAATTCGGTGATTAGTGAGAGGTTGTCTACGCATATTGATGAGGTTGTGACTATGGATGTACATAGGCTCATTAGGATGCCGAATTCACTGCATGGGAAGACGGGCCTCCGAGTGGTTAGGCTAACCCCAAGCGATTTGGAGAGGGGTGTTGAGTATGTAATCGATAAGGCGATACAGTTCAGGAAGGGTTCATTAACGCTTAGGTTAATTAAGAAGTTACCTGTGAGGAGGGTTTTGGGCGAGGATGTGGTTGGTGATGAGGGTAGTGTCATTAAGGTGCCCACATACATAGGTATCTACCTAGTAATGAGTAATTGGGGTGAGCTCGTTGATTAGCGACACACTAAAGAGACTACTCGATTTAGTGAGGACGGAGACGAGCACCGAGGATCTTCAAAAACCACCATATGAGTCATATGCCCAATTAGTTCAGGAGATTAATAATAGGTTATCCATAGGTGGTAATGTGCTCGATAAGGAATTACTCGAATCCATGAGAAACATGGTTAGGGAGGCATTGGCATCGCTTGTTAGGAGGAGGATTGAGAAGATAATGAGGTATTACCAGGTGGGTAAGGATATTCCCCAGGAATTATTATTTATCGAGGAAAGAAGGTTTCTAATACCACTCCTGGAATTGAGGGTTGCCGAGGCACGTGAAAGCAAGGCTGAGGGATTATCAATAGTCTCCTTTAAGAAGGGGTTCCCAACTCTCTACAGCGTTCGCCTGGTGTCACTAGGCCCGTTCTCGCAGTTTGATTTAGTGGTGCTACCTAGAACTGATGCTGAGGAATTAATGCGTAGAGGTGTTGTTGATGTTATTCGTTAGATATGCTGAGGTAAAAGTATAAAAGGGGGTTTTACCTCACGTATATCGTGAAGTTCCCAAAGGTTGTTAGGGTGTATTGCCCAAGGTGTAATACGTACACGGACCACACGGTCACCATATACAGTCATGGGAAGAGGAGGAACCTAGCTGAGGGGCAGAGGAGGTATTTGAGGAAGCTCAAGGGTTATGGCTCAAGCAGAAAGCCCAAGCAGAAGAGGTTCTCTAAGACCACGAAGAAGATAGTGGTCAAGCTACAGTGCAGGCAGTGCGGTTACGTAATAATGAAGCCGCTGGGCAGGTTGAAGAAGGTTGAGTTGGCTGAAACGAGGTGATAATAATGCCCACAAACTGGCGATCAGTCCTTGTACCGAGACCACGCTCAAAGTTCCTGAGGGTTAGGTGTAACAACTGTGGTAATGAACAGGTGGTTTTCGATAGACCAGCCATGGTTGTTAGGTGCCTAGTCTGCGGTAACGTATTGATAGAGCCCACCGGAGGTAAGGGTAGGATCGTTGGCGCCACAATCGTGGCAACATACGACTAGGCCCTTAATATCTAATTAGTAAGTAACGTTTGAGGACATAGTTTTGTTACCAGGTAGGTGCAGCCTGCGTCCTGGGTATCATGCATTGATTTTATAATTAATTAGACGATGTCGAGGTTAATTGACGAAAAAGGTATAAATTCTGTCCATAATCACCATAGGCAATGAGCAAGAGGGAGGATAAGGTGGATGAGATTAGGAAGAACGTTCTATCTGTCAGAATTTCTAGGAAGGAGCTGCCGGACATAGGTGACCTCGTGATAGGCACTGTGTACAGGATCCTGGAGCATGGAGCCTACGTACTCCTTGATGAATATGGTGGTTTAGAAGCCTATGCGCCAATCAATGAAGTGGTTCAATCCTGGTTCCACGACATAAAGGACTACCTAAGATTGGGGCAGAAGACCGTTTTTAGGGTTATTAGGGTCGATGCGCGTAGGAGGCTTATTGATGTCTCGCTTAGGAAGGTTAGGGAGGAGGAGAAGAGGGAGAAGTTAGCCAAGTGGAAGAGGACGTTGAAGGGCGTGAAGCTCCTCGAGTTAGTTGCTAAGAAACTGAATATGCCCCTCGATAAGGCATTACAGGATTTTGGTTGGAAGCTCGAGGATTACTACGGTGATTTCCTATCGATATTCGAGAATGCGGCTAAGCATGGAGCAGGTGACTTAAGGAAGTTGGGGCTTAGTGATGATGTCATAAACGCGATCAACGAAGTTGCCAAGGAGAGGATTGAGGTCGAGTCAACAGAAATTTCGGGCGTTATTAGGATAATAAGCATTAAACCAGACGGTGTTAGGCACGTTAGGGAGGTCTTATTGAAGGCTATGGATTTGGCTAGGAAGGAGGGTGTTGATGGCGTTAGAATATACACAATAGGCCCACCTAGGTATAGGATAGATATTGTTGGTAAGGATCCCAAGAAGCTTGAATTGGTGTTGAAGGACGTTGTTAATCTCATAACCACGGAGATTAAGAAGAGGGGTGGTGAGGCTAGCTTCACAAGGATAGGTGAGTAATCAATGGATTCGATATTGAGGAGGTGCAAAAATTGCGGTAGATACACAATGAGGAAGGATAGGTGTCCATACTGCGGCGGCGAACTCGAAATCCCACACCCACCGAAGTTCTCTCCAGACGATAAATATGGCAGGTATAGATTATTAATGAAGATAATGAGTGGCGAAATCAGGCTAAGCCAGGACATTATTAACGCAATACTCGTAAGTCACAAACAAAGCGCAAGTCAGGGCTCAGGAACTAGGTAGGGTCTGGTTTTCAGCCAGGGCTCTTAACAAGCTGTAATTAATCTTGTAAATAATCACCCAACCATAGGGCCTGGAGACATACACCAACTGAGCCCATGGCGGCGGGTAGACCAGGTAGTACCAGGGAGTCACGGGTCCCTCATACCCAGGTAAACCAATGTAGGCTAGCTTAAAGGATGCCCCACCAGCCCCCGGCATAATTGTTGGTATTCCCTCGAATATCCAATACGCAGGTATACCATTCCTTAGGCAGGTTGCCCATACCGTGTATGATGAACTAACCACTTCGGAATTAAACATTAGGCTGTACAGTGTTACGTTATAGGCTGCGTAGAATGTGTTGTTTGCGTAGGGTACATAGATCGTTGATCCACCTATTTGCGCCGGTGATATGAATGTGTTGGCTATGTAATTGGTTGAATACCCAGCTATCCTAGCCATCCAGTAGCTCTTCGCGAAATCACCACCGGCTGGGTACTCAGGAATAAGCACGCACATTGGGCCGGTGCCTGTGGCATTTATGGGTCCATAGACGTAGTATGGCTCGAATATCAATATGTACTGCGGGTCGTGTAGCTCATTTAATTTATCTAAAACGCCCGTGTAATTGTAGGGGTTGGACATGAAGAAATTCCCTATAAGGGCTATCTGTGTGCCATTCACTGTGGAATTATCCGCGAGGCTCGTTCTATTACCAATTATTGCTGTCCAATAACCATAATCCCACCATGAAAGTACAGTAGCATTTGGCGGAGTATTGTAGGCAAGCCACTGGAGTGCATCAAGCCAGTCAGGTGTTGGGAATGGTGGTGTAACTGTACTAACTATTTGCTGGGGCATTATTGACATGGATAACGCGGGTTGTATGTTGATTACTAGGGCTATTGCTAAAACAACACCAAGCAATGCCGTTATTGACAAGCCAATCATAGCACGCCTACTTAGTGCAAGCTCTGTTAGTTTAACGAAGCCGTAGGCTGCCGCAGGCACCCAGAACAGCCCTAATACCATGAATAACCAGACCTCTGATGATGCGAAGTAGGCGGCGGCTAAGGATCCAAGGCTTATCAGTACTGCGGGTAATGATAAGGACATTATGGATAACAATATGGTATATATTACGAAGGGCAGGGTTATTGATACGTTATAAATACTTTGCTGTAATGTTGATGGGGAGTGCTCAGCAACGCTCTGCACAATGGCGCTCCTGGCAAAGGGTGCTAGGGCCCCTAGGAATTTACCACCAATTGCGGTAAAGCTTAACCCTATGACCGCAACCACGGCTATCACAAGCACTACCAAGAAGTACCTAACCGCCATGGTCATGGTTCTTGGGTATCTCGGATATAACCTGATGAATACGTAAGCTAATATTGAGAATAATAATGCCGCGTTAGCCACACCACCCATGCCAGACACCAATGTATGGAATCCATACCTGGGTGTTATTGCAACGAAGGCCGAAAAGCCCAGGTCGGTAAATACATAGGTTATTACAAGCTTATCCACTGCAAATGGTAAGGTCTGCCTCCTAGCTATCTTGATGAGTAGGTATAGTAATATGACTATTGTGAATAGTCCGTAAAAGTTCCATAGGAATACGTAGGAACCCCAAACCCACGTGGTTATACCATTAAACAATGCCGATAAAACAGCAAACAATAACCAATAATTATCCTTCCTAACCAGAGACTCTATATAAAAGGCAATGCCTAATGTCGCTATGAACTGAAACAATGGCTCAGCCGCAAACCAACCCGCCGTACCTCTCTGGAGAAACATGGTAGTGAACACAGACCATAGGGCAGCCAGTAAGCCTACATACTTACCACCAAGCCTATAACCCAGGTAGAACATGGCTGGAACCACTGCGGCGTTGGCAATGGCGGGCAATAATATAACTGATTGTAATAGATCAAAACCCAGGTGGGAGAGCACCTTGTAGGCTAAGACGCCTAGCCAGGAAACACCTGGCGATAGTATGATCGTCCAATTAGCACCCCAGGGATACCAAAAATGCGTGAATAGAACCCCATAACCCTTATGCAACCACCAAAGCAAACCCTTGATTGTACCATACTTAAGCATCTGCTCGGTCATGAAGAACCTTATGTATGGATCGAACTCGTTTATGTACCAGCCATATAGGAGTACTGGGTAAAGCCTTAGGTAATAGGCTAATGCCGTGAAGGAGACAATCGCCGAGAGCATGGCAACCCACTGCGTAATCCTCACATCAATAGGAATGTCCAATGGTGTAGGGGTAACCACCTTAGTCTCAATCTTACTCACAGTTTTTGCTTTACTCATCATATCACGCCATAATGCTTAATTTAAAAGCATTTTTCACAGGAACGACTATGGGGCAGGAAGCCTCATAATTGCCCAGCAGCCAATCTATAAACAGGGTCACTTATGACATACTCACCGTCCCTCTCCTCAATGATTCCCAATTTAACCAATGTACTTAATAATTGCGACACCGTGGCCGGGTTTATACTTCTTCCCTCATAATCCTCAAGCCTATGCTTGATCACTCTCCATGGTGCTGGTCCTTGGGCAAGTGTTCTAAGGATGATGGCATACCTAGTGCTCTTAAATGTTGATACAAGGTTTTTCAATTCATCAAGAGCTAATAACGAGGCAGCCCTTAGGATCTCATCGAAATCCCTCAGGTTATTCACTGAGTATGAATAACCGAAGTAGGTTAACCAACCAATTATTCCGTCGAACGCGTCAACAGCCCTCTTCATTAAATTACCTGGGCATTTAATCCCAACCTCATTAAACCCCCTTTCAAGGAACTCAAGCGCCTCATCAGGGCTTAGTCTCCTTGTCCTTACCTCGAAATAAGCCCTACCAAATAGGGGTGCGCTTGGGTTGTTTATGCCCAGGAAGTCGTATAAGAGACCAACCTGTGATCCAGATAGTAGGAGTTTTATGTTTAGTAAATTATCATATACATAAGCAAAGAGCCTATCGAACCTCAACCAATTGACCTTCCTCAACTCCTGCGCCTCATCAAATGCCACGACCACTGGCTCACCGACCTCGTTAAGCTTAACGAATAAGTCACCAATGTTCAACCTTTCCCTACCCCTAAACTTGACCCTAACACTGGGTGGTTTCAGCGTAATCTCAATCCCACTAAGTCCTTTGAAGACGTTACGTATTTTATCGAAAATCGATAGCTCCCTGCTTACGAAGTCATTAAGGGACTTTATTATTAAGTTCATTAAGTCCCAGTAATTCGCATAAACACTCAACCTAACATCAATGTATAGGTAATGAACACCAGACTCATTAAGGGCAACCCTCATTAACGAAGTCTTCCCAGTCCTCCTCAAGCCAGTAACCACAATTAACCTATCAACACCTCTCAACGCATTAACCAAATTACTTAATTCATACTTAAAGTCAAATAAATCCTCCCTCCTAGACTTGGGCTCAGGACTAAACAACATTTAGGGCACCCCAATTATTTAGAGTTCCCTAAATAATAAGCATTTAGCCATGGAAGCATGAAACATTGAGGATGATAACGAGAAAAGCATAAAAATCGTAGTTAAGACTAGAGTATTGGCCCCGTAGCTCAGCATGGACAGAGCGGCGGCCTTCTAAGCCGTAGGTCGTGGGTTCAAATCCCACCGGGGCCGCCAGTGGTGCTCAATCCTCCTTCCCAAACCCACAATGCGCTATAGGACCGGGTAACTATTCAAAACAGAATCTGGTTCTTCACAACATGAGTAATTTTGGCGGGTTAAACACGAAGTGTTTTGTGCATCATCAATTCCTGGTCTTATTGTTGGTGTACGCCGTAGGTCATAGGCTAGAGGATTCTGCCGTAATCGTTAAATCCCCTCTAATATCGTGGTAGATTAATTAAGGTCGCAATTCAACCATGGTTTTGCAAGCGTCGGCGTGAGCCTTAGGTATTTGCAGATAAACTTATTAAAGTCGTTAAATCAAACATTATTGTATGGAAAGTATGTCGTATCAACATATCACGTCATTCTCCATTGGGAATATAGACGGTACATCAATATCCGGGCTTATACCAGGGTTTGGGCTTAACGTGATAATCGAGGTTGATCATGAGTTTGGCAACATACTCATAAGGGCGGGCAATAGAATGCCGAGAAAGTCTGAGGAGGGCATTGCATTTGTAACCGTCGGCGTTGATGAAAATGATGAGCTGGTCTACATAAGTATTGAGCCTGAGGATGAGGATCTGGCTAAGTTTATAAGAAGAATTAGGGTGTAGTGTGAATGCATGACTACGTCGATGTTGATTATGAGGTGGTTTCATGGAATCCATTGGTTATGAGGGTCATTACTGATGAGGAGGAGTTAACCGTAACGGGCTACCCGGTGATCCTCAGGGTGATGAAGGTAAATAATAAGTATTCAGTGTGGGTTAACGTCATCATATCAACAAGGACCAACAAACCAAGGCCTGGCCCTCTCTGTACGCCCACCATGCTTAATGCAAGGCCTGCAGGTATTAAAGGAGTTGATGTGGTTAGGGATGGGTCATTAACATTGAAGCTCAGTGCAGGTGGTGCATTAACCATCATTATAAAGCCCACCAATATCTCCGTGTATCCAGACTACAGAGATCAATTTGGTTCTCCATGTGTAATGCTTAATTGGGCAGTGTTCTGGTGATACGCGTATAACCTGTGAGTTAACTCACCATGCGGTTGAGAGGTTGAGACTTCGGGCATATGAGCTACGAAACAGCGGTATTTGCCAAGGCGATTTTGAGCACGAGATTCTGAAAATCATAAATGAGTATGCATGCAATGGTGTATATGATAGGAAAAGTAATGATAGGTTGTATTTATGTAAGTCGTTACAAAAATGCGCGAATGTAGTCGTAATCGTAATATTTACAGCCCAAAATAAGCATTATAAAATCATTACAGTAATACCAACAACGAATATGAAAACAATTAAACGTAAATGCCGGACCTAGGTGTATGAATTTCACAATACATTTTTAATGCAGTAAAGTAAACATTTCTATTATTTACTCACTTATGTACTTACGTAGCGCCATTAGTATTGCCAGGCTTATTACTAATACTAGGAACGCTGTTATGTTCTCGATGGTGCTCGGCATCACGAATATGTTTCCTCTACGAAGTCCTGTTAGTAACATTCTGTAGGCTAGGAATGAGAATATTGCCAGGAGCAACGCCTTAATCGTTGAGCCTCTAACCCTCGGTAATATATGTGTGGATATGTTAGCACCAATGGCAATACCGATTATGGATGCCATGGCCATGAACGGTTGTATAAACCCAAAGAGCCAATAAAGCGAGCCGCTGGTTGCTGCCGTGACGCCAACTATTAAGTTACTCGTTGCCGACGCAACCTTTATCGGCAGTCCCGCAGCCCAATACAGGGCTAGCATGTTGATGGGCCCGCCCCCAATGCCGAGGAGTCCCGACATTAATCCTCCGAAGAGCATGATAAACCATGCAGTTACTATGTTCTTTAAATTCACACGGTAAGTTACAAAGACCTTAAGGCCTTGGTCAAAGTATGAACCAACTATGAATGCATTATCCAACCCCTCTGGACGCAATGGGCTTATTGCTTGCTCACTCCTCCTCATGCCTGTCAATGCCATTGCCATGTACATCACGGCACTAAATAATATATACAGCACCCAACTATAGCCTGTCCTTATAACGTGGTAGGTGATTAGGGAGCCTATTATGGCGCCAAGCGTTCCCGCGGTACACAATATTAGGTAAGTCCTAACGTTAGGAAGCCCCATTCTTAGGAATCGTGAGTCGGCTATGACAGACGTAGTCACAGCAGACATGAGGCTTATACCCGCGGCATACTGTATTGGGAGGTTCAATAATATCATTAATAGTGGTGTCAATATCACGGCATACTATATGCAATTAATTCAGCATATGATTTATATCTTCAATTTTCTATTGAAATACATCGAATTACTTTTTAAATTACTCGTGAAGTCTCATAATTATGAGACTATGTCTGTGAAAGAAATAATGAATAATAAAGTTTATAAGCCGTGATCATTATACTTTTGACCGATCATTATGCTAACACCAATATTGATGGATTTTGTAAAAATGATTGAGTTAATACTTGCGGGCATCACAGCAGGTGTCCTTGGCGCACTGGCTGGTTTAGGTGGTGGTGTTGTACTTACTCCCATCCTCACGTTATTCCTCGGCATCCCAATAATATATGCCACAGGCTCATCCTTAATCTCAACGATATCCACGTCAGCAGGCTCCGCCAGCGTTTATGTTAGGAAAAGGCTTACCAATGACAGGATAGGTATTAGCCTAACTACTGCCACAACAACCGGTGCAATAATTGGTTCACTAACCGCCAATTACGTGTACATGCATCACCTCACGTGGATAATATACGTAATATTCGGCCTAATACTAATAACGTCAATAATACCCACAGTGCAGAGAAGCACCAGTGAGTTACCACCACTAAGGGACCCTGATTGGACCACGAGGGTATTTAGACTCTACGGTGTTTACTACGACCCAGCATTCAAGACTTGGTATAAATACTGGGGTGTTCGTTGGTGGTTGGGTGAGTTGATAATGTTGTTTGCTGGTTTTATTAGTGGTTTGCTTGGTATTGGTAGTGGCGCCCTCAAGGTTCTCGGTATGGACTGGGGCATGAACCTGCCAATGAAGGTTAGCACAACAACAAGCAACTTCATGATAGGAGTAACAGCAGCAACAAGCGGCTCACTCTACTGGTTCTTTGGTTACTTAAGCCCCTTCATAGCAACATGCACAGCAATAGGCGTGCTATTAGGCTCGAGAATAGGTACGACGATCCTCATGTACATAACCAATAGGCAAATTAGGTGGGTCTTCGTGGCGATACTCGCGTATCTTGGCTTTGGGATGATTCTAAGGGGACTTGGTATGGAGGGTATATTGCCCATAACCTCTATCGAGATGAACATTATCGCTGTCGTGTTCACCTCAGTAATCATAGCACCGCTCTATTTCACCTTCGAGAAGAGATATGAGGAGACTGCTGATTCTACAATACAACTTTACAGGGCACAGTCTGAGAATCCGGGTAGGGTAGAAAACCTATTCATAAACATAACAAGCAACCTACTTAAGTACGGCGTATTCATAAGCATAGCCCTAATGGTGCTGGGGATTATCATGCTCTTCATACACAATGGCGGCATGGGCATACCACTAAGCAAAATAGTAAACCCATCAGGGCATGTGGATACGTCGAAAATAACCATTATGGCTGTGGTAACTGGGGTTATGAGGCTGGATGGGTTGGGCCTAATGCTCTTTGGCCTCATGGTTCTAATAGCAATACCCGTAGCCATGGTCTCTCTAAACCTCGTAAGATTCGCCCTCGAGAAGGATAAACTGTACACAGCCATGGCGCTCATAACGCTCATAAACCTATTAATAGCGATATTTGTGCTACCAATGATTATGCTGCATTGATTACGCTGTGATTAATTATGTACCCAGCATATATAATATAGGCGGTAGTAATTATGGCTCTAATAATGGGGTGTGGCATTGCTATTAACGATATTACTGAACCTCCCAAATCTAAAATCAATTAAATCTATACTGTATTAAATTGATTGAATTAAATTACCTAGAGATACCGAGGACCCCCAAGTCCCCTCTTTGCTAAGTCATTGATTGCGAAGCTTGCAAAGAGGGTGTAAGCCGTTATTACGGCCCACTCAGTTGGTGTTATTGGTGTTAATAAGTGAGTCCCGTTAGGTAGCGGCAGGTCATTGCGAGGAATGCCGCAACAATGAGGTCGACAATTGATGGTATTAATAACCATTTACTAGGTCTTGAGATCCAGAATGGTCCTCTTTCCCTGACTATGAATGGTGTTAATAGCCCCATGTACATTATTGCCGTGAAGAAGTATGTGTGTAGTTGACGTATGTTGGTTGTGTGGAGTACGTTCCAGGCAATGTATAATAGGCTAAACATCTCCGTAACAGTGAAGACACCGAGCCCACACCTAACTTCACAAGTTTAGGTACATCCCACTTCTCCGGTGCTAGTGAGCCCTTGGCATTGTCTGTAGATAAATTATGTATCTTCCCGAACTCATGATTGTTTAGATATTCCCTAATCTTAACGACATTATTTCCAATCACGTATGTATCCAGTATGTAAGCTGTTGGTTCAACCTTACCACCACTTACCCTTATTAATTGTTCCGTGGGCACCACATGAATTCTCACGAAGACGTCGGCCCTCTCCATAATCAGTGAATTAGGCTCGTAGGCTCTAACCTTCACCATCGCATGCATTGTCAACGATTTTACTTAACAAGTCCTTATTCACTAAACTACACATTGATTATGTAATCACTATCAATAACACCTTATGTACAATCCTCACTAACCATGAGTATTATAATCGCCTTATCGCCTAACTTCTCGGTTAAATCCAACAATACCTTATGGGTGGGGCTTCCATACACATTGTTACGATTAGGTAACATAGCTAAGCAACTTTATGTATTTACCGAGACCGCGGCGGTTATGATGGTCAATAATGTGAAGAGAGTCTTAACTGAACGTTGTGGTGATTATTACGGGCTTCGTTAAATTAATCTTTTTCTATTCCTTTTCCTTCCTATGGCTTTGATGCTGCATGATTTTTAATAAATCCTCAGGTGTTACGTTAGCCTTACCTGCCTCGACCATAGCCCTTATCGCCCAATAATACGCCGGTATTTGGTATGCGTAGTCCTTGCCGATCCAGGGCTCGCTCGGTAGCTCGGATAAGTGCCAAACACCTGGCGGGCTTACGTCAATCATTATGTTGTTTTCCAGGAGTCCGAGGACTCCCTCAACCGCGTCCGGCTGGCCCGTGAACTCCCCGAGCCCGTAATCCCTCGCAGCAACCCTACCCTTTTCAATGAGCCACGCCAACGCCTTCTCGACACTACCGAATCCGCTTGATTCCGCATGTCTCCTGAATGTCTCCTTAACGCGATTAATTGCTATATCCTGGAGCCACGCTTTCACGTTCCAATTATAACCCGTGATAATTATGCCGAGCTCTCTAACGTTTCCGCCCAATAGGTTCCATAGTAGGTCGAAGTCCACGTCTTTAATCCCTGTCTTCATTACAACCTCATCCACAACCTCCCTAAACGCCCTCTTCGGCAGGTTCCAGAGTAAGTACGGGGTGTAGCCGCCCTTTGAGCCCAACCTATCGAGTTCCCTCGTCGCCGCATTATCGCTGACTGCGAAGATGACCTTTACCCATAGTCTACGTGGTATGTATTCATGAACTATTTTATCCGCTATTGCGTTAGCCGCTGCCATTAGTGCGTCTTGGTCGTGCTTACCCACGTATTTGTCAATGTCGTCATAAATGACAACTACCTTCTTATCACGAAGGTTATACCTCTCAATTATCTTTATAATGGAAGTAATGATATCCCTCAGGACAATGGTTATGCCGAGGTACGTCGTGCCTATGGTTAGGTTATTTAGTGACTTAGATAGTTCATTAGCGATTTCACCGATCACGCCTTCATTAAGCTTAGGTATGCCTAATTGTAGGTCGCTGAGTATTTTTTCACTAAATTCGTAACGGATAAATACGAAGTTTTCGAATCCCCCTACTTCCTTAGCCCTCTCAACTAGTAGCTTTAGAAGCGTAGTTTTACCTGCACCGCGTGGACCGTATATGGCTGCTATGCCTGGGTATCCCAATACCCTTTTAATGAACATGGCAGTTTCCTGCTCCCTATCGCTAAAGTGGACCATGATTTCCGTACCCTCCACGGCGACCTCCACTGAGTGTAGTTTATCAACGAGCTCCTTAATTTCCTCATCATCTATGTCGAGAGTTGCCATAGCGTTTTAACTATAAAGCCGAGGATATTTAAAACAATATACTCATTACATAAAGGGCTTTTTAAGTGCATCACGCCAATAAAGGCAGATCATTATTAATTTCCATTTCTATGCATATAACTCAATATGTGGCTTAATACGTCATACGTCTCCGGATGGATGTGCAAGTAATGTGCGTAGGCGTTGTTTACCAGGATTCCGTCCAACCCATTGATGCCGGCGCCCCTCTCGTACCTAATTGCCATTTCGTACCTACCCCTGAGTATTATCGATGAGTAGTGAAACTCGTGACCCTTCAATATAGTCCCTGAATCACCTATTGGTGTGTTCCTTATGATCTTAGCCGTAGCGTAGCCATACCACACGGGTTTCCTATGCATTATAGTGACAGCGTCTATGGCGCCCACCATCTCGTACTCCTCATTATTATACACTATCGAGCTCGTTAGATACATCAAACCACCGCATTCCGCATAGACGTAACCACCTCTATCAATGAATCGCCTCAAATCGCTCCTAAAGGCCCTGTTCTTCTCTAGGTATTGTCCATAAATCTCGGGAAAGCCACCGCCAATAATTACCAGGTCTAGGTTACCAATTTCCTGATCGATCTCGGGATCTAGGAATTTAACATAACCAATTTCCTGGGCCTTCTCTATGGTCTCGGGATAATAGAATGTGAATGCCCTACCTAGGACAACACCGATCTTAATGCTCCTTGAATACGTATTATCTGAATCTACGTTATCCTGCTCAAAAGCAATTGGTTCGCTTTCCTTAGCTATACTCACCAATTTATTGACATCAATGTATTTAGAGACTTCATTAATTACCGAGATTATCCTAGCCCTATCCATCTCCTGGGCATGAACAAGACCCAAATGCCTATACTGCATTAATTCCTCGACATCATCACTCCTCGGTATGAAACCCACGAATTCAAGACCCTCATCCTCCACAGCCCTGCTCAACTTATCAACCTGCCTCTGATTAATGTTAGTGAGTACAGCACCCATTATCTTGACCTCAGGATCGAAATCCCTCAACCCCCTTATTAATGCCCTAACCGTCCTATTAATCCTCTCACCATTAATAACGAGTATAACAGGGGCCCTCAACAACTTGGCAACCTGGGCTGTGCTGCCATCCTCGGTAATCCCATCAACACTATCATAGAGACCCGAAACCCCCTCAATGACTGCTATGTTTGAGTCCCTTGAGTACCTATAAAATCTCCTAATAATACCTTCACTACCCATCAATATATAGTCCAGGTTCCTACTTGGTTCACCAGTTAAGGCTGTGTGATAACTGGGGTCTATGAAGTCGGGGCCCACCTTAAACATGGACACCCTATAACCAGCCTTAATTAATGCCATGGCTATTGCTAACGTAGCAGTTGTCTTACCCGCCTTACCCTTATACGACGCAATAATCAATCGCGGTTTCTCACTCACCACCTTCATACCCACCACGGCGCCTAATGATTACTAGCGCTGGTGGTTTGACATCGATGTTAGGGTCGTGGTCCTTACTTAGGGTGACCACCTCCTCATCAGGATACGTCAACCTACTCACTATTACGGCCTCCTCATCATTTCTTAACTTAGTAATTAACTCATTAATGATTTTAGTACCCATGAAGATGACCTTGGTATCAGCACTAATATTGTAGTCAATGTTTGGATAAGCCATGAGAGCCACAACCCCCTTTAAATCAATTAAGTATTTAGCAACAGCTGCTGTGAAACTACTAACCCCTGGAACCACCTCACAGGGTATTCCATTAGAGATCGCCTCCTTACATATTTCAATGCCCCTACCAAATATTGCCGGGTCACCATTCTTTAGAAAAACCACGTTCAAACCCTCCCTAGCCAGCTCTAGGGCTTGCTTAACGAACTTATTATGATCCTCACCGCGGACATGCCCCATGTATATTTTCTGAGCCCTCGGTGCATACATTTTTATTATTTCCTCGTTAACCAATGAGCCGTAATAAACAATATCGGCGTTTCTTAGGATCTTAATAGCCTTTAGGGTAATAAGCTCCGGATCCCATGGACCGGCGCCAACCACGTAAATAGGCATTATGATCACTCACAATAATTCTAGGGCACGATTATTCTAATAGTTATTTCACATTGCATGTGAAACACCACGTGTTAATTGCGCAATCATCTTAATGTGCTCCACCCAATCTTTTTAATCTCATGTAAAAGGGTACATTGGCTATTTATCGCTAAGTTGGTAGCAGTGCATTGTTTACTGCATAGTTTACACATGTATATGTAGACATCGCCATCAAGGCTTACATTAACTACGAATTTCTCGTTACCTAATAATAATGAAGATTTCGTGACGATTTGACCATCTAGGAATAATCTACTCACTAGGTAGTGCGTGGCAGTGTTTATAGCCTCCCTAAATAAGTCCTCATTCATTAACCTTCTTAGTTTTTCCGCATTATTGAGTATCATAACCATTAAAGCCCTTGGTTCCTCAATGACCCTCATGTTATTGGAATCAATCTCAAGGAGCGCAGGTAGTACATACAACGTCTTAAGTAGTCTCTGGCAGCAATAACTTCTCATTTGCCATTTATGGCATAGTCTATTTAATACCGCCTCATCATCAACACATTTATAGGCCAAGCAGAGAAGTAAGCCCGTAACTGTGGTCTCATAAATTGTTTTCTCACGGTCACAATCCTCAACATCGTATGTGTGCGGTTTTATTAACCCGTAGTACATCATCTTCTTTGCCTTCTTATATACCGTGGATATCGCATACTTCGTATTTTTAGAAATCCTATACAGTGTTATTGGTTCGTGAAGAACTATGTAAGCCAACAAATCAATCATTGAATCATCAACCTCAACATGAATAATACGTCTTAATCTCAGTCTCAACTTATCATCAACCAATACCGGATTTAGCGCAAGGGATTTCATCAAAGCCATGTATATTCAACTGAATAAAAAATATTTGATTTAGTGCATAAAATGCATAGAATACAATAGTTTATATTTTCCTAAATAATATCGTAAAGCAATTAGTCGCTGATTATACACGTCACCACATCCACAGAGACATTGACATCTTCGTTGTAGTAATTATGTACCTCGACTAAGTATAGACCGGGGTCTAGTCTCTGGTTCCAGGTGGCTGTGTTTGTATCGAAGTAGCCAACCAGGATGATATCCTCGGCATAGTAGGCGTTCCTATCTATGGACTCACCAATCCTCTTTATAAAGAGGAATACGTTGCCCGGCGACGATGATACACTTATTATAGAGACCGCAGTGAAGCCTGCAGGAACTATTATTGGGCAGTAAATTGACTCCCTTCTACGTAATTGATAACCAATTAACCTACAGGAGCTAATGATCGACAGGGAACCCTCAAACCCACTGGGCACATGCCCACGTAACCTCTCCGCAATTACCGGAGCCATTGCCTTAGCAACGTCGTGGAACTTGCCCGGAGGTATGTCCCTCCTTAACTCGTTAAAACAGGCCTGGACCTTTCCAAGGACCTCGCTATTAAATGCCACGCCTTGTTTCGCTAATTTGTCTATCACAACTTTCATAGGATCCTCAGACCTGTGAAACATAACAGTTATCCACGATTTTTAATACAAAAGGTTGCACTGAATATATTATTTTTCCTTCTCGAGCAGTGGGGGTGGTGGTAAGTACTCCTCCTCCTTAGCAGCTAACTCCTTAATCCTACTTAACCTCTCGGGCTTTAGCAACTCCTCAAATACCTCCCTACCGACACTCCTTAGCTGGGCTATCACCTCAAATAACTCCCTCTTGAACACCACAGGTGTTTCCTCAATGAAACCCCTGGCATCTATCCTTGCCCTGGGGAATTCCTTAAGAATCCTCTGTGCCACATCATCAGGTACATCGAGCTCTAGAACCTTTAAATAGCCACCGTAGAGGTCTTTAACCAAGCCCTCTAATTGCGTACCCTTAATCCTCTCGAGCCTCGCCTTATCTAGAATAACTGCCATCTTATAGGGCATGCCCATCACCCCTTGATCGGGATTTCCATTTTAGGGGCATCAACCTCCAACTCCCTCTCCTTTAACTCAAGGTATTTCTTATTAACGAATGGGTAGCCATAAACACGCCACCACTTAACAATGACCCTATAAACCTCAGGCCTAAATATTATTGGTGGTGGTTCGATACCCTCCGCAATTAACCCCCTTATGAAACTGCCGCTAAACCTCTGGGCAACGTCAGTGTGGGCGCACGTATCGCTGTAGGCAATCTCACCGCACTTGGGGCAGTACCAGAACTCCTTGATATTAACGGGCCTTATCTTAAGCCCCTTATCCAGGTCGTACGGTGGAGCAGGCAAGCCGAAGCTCGGTATCCCCTTATCCCAAAGTATTTGAGTTGCGTATGGGTCGTAGTAATCACCAACAGCAGCGTGGTCCCTACCAAACATATGGTGCGTACAACCCATGTTCTGCCTAATTATGCCGTGCAGCAGAGATTCCAGTGGGTTTCCATACCTCATGTCCCATAGTGTCATTGTGACAATGTGCCTCTTTGGACTTATGTAACCATACTTACTTAGTGCTTCATGACCCTCAAGTATAGCCTCATCCACAAAATCCCCAAGTCTCTTGGCGCCAATTATTGCATTCACAAGGATTCCGTGGGCGGGTTCGATATCGCCCAAGTATGCGGCATTTTTCATAAGGTGCTCATGACCTGTGTGCGGTACATTCCTAGTTTGATGAGCAATCACGGTCCTCCAACCCCTCCTCTGAATCTCCTCACGGGACTTGGCAGGTGGGTACCAGAACCTAGTATATGGGTCCTTAAATATGGGCTCATTTATCACATAGACCTTGCCTGCCAAGGCGGTCCCCGTCATGCTCCTATATATCAACCAACCTGGGTGCTTCTCATCAAATCTTCTCTTAACGACATCCGAATTTTTCTCCGGCGTTCCAAAGGTTCTGTCTGCAAGGTCTTTTGGGTCAAATTTCCAAACCTCCTCTATATCTAGTATGGCAAAGGGTTGTCCCTTAAGTCGTAGTAATAGTCTATCGCCCTCCTTAACACCCAATTTCCTAAGATCCTCCTCAGGAATATCAAATATTATTGGGAACGGGAACAACCAACCATCAAGGAGCCTCCTCTCCTTAAGCACGCTCTCAACCTCATTCCTCGTCATGAACCTATCGAGTGGACTGAAGAAACCATATGCAATTGACATTATCTCCCTATAGACATTCCTAATAGGACTACCATCAACAATACTCCTCGTGGGTTTGATATCGTAAGCCATAGCACCAGCAGCCATCTCCACTGCCTTATCCTTATCCCTAATCACTGCGTCCACAAGCTTACCACCGTGTGGTGGGGGCATGTATACCTTGAGACTCATCGTTATCGTTCGAAATTGGTTCTATATATTTATAAACCTTATTTCATAATTATCGAGATTTCACAATTATCGAGAAATTAATTAAATTATTTTTATTTAAGTAATTATAAGTACGATAAAATGTTATCCATTTTAGTTTTATAAGTATTTTTGGATTAGGTCATGGAAATTCAACTATGTGTATCACAGGCACCTTCCACAACTCCCACTGCCCAGTCTTTGCATCATATCTCGAGTTAACAAATACGTGCCAATTATCATCATCAAGCGCTGGATAATCCGCCCTAACATAATAACCGGGCCACCTAGTCTCCTTCCTAAACAGCATGTGCCTAACAACGGCTTCGGCAGTAAGTATCCTGTGCCAAAGCTCCCAAATCCTCAATAATTCATGCCAGTCCTGGGCTGCGGCGTACTTTACGAAGTCCTCCTTAAGGAATTGAAGTAGCTCCAACCCCCTGTTGAGCATCCACTCGTTGGTTACGTACATGGTGGACCAACCACCAGCATACTCATCCATAATCTTCTGAAGCCTAAACAGGCCCTGCTTCCAATACATCTTGTTTGGATCCACTGGATGCATATAGCTTGGCCCAGTCACCACGTCATACCTACCCCTCTCCCAACGCTCTAGCGGCTCTATTATCTTGGCCACTAGTGAATCCACCTGGGCCTTATCAACCTCCACCCTCTCATCACTATGATCCATTAAGTAAAGCACGGCAGACTTCGCAGCAAGCCTACCCTCCGTGAACGAACCACTGCTGAACTTATGCGGATTTGCACCGCACGCATCACCAGCACAGAATAAGCCGTCGAGTGTGGTCATCCTGTTGTATCCCCAGTAATACTGGTACCTCCTGTCGTCAGGCAGACCCTCGATCTTCTTTGGCGATAAGTCCTCAGGACCACTAGCCCATGCACCACACTCTGTAGCGTGGCTGCCCATTATGTAAGGCTCCGTTGTGATAACCTCATAAGGTCTCTCTGACGGTTCATGGTTCTGACCAGCCCATATCACTACCTGGCTTATTGTCATGTCTAGGAAGTCCTCATAAGCGATTGCCTCACTTTCTGTACCCTTCTTCACAGTCTCGTCGGTCCTCATTAAGCTTGGTCCCCTACCAGCCATCCACTCAAGGCGTTGGGCGTAGACCCTAAGGGTCGTTGGTGTTATTGGTAAGTCGACATAATTGCCCTTACCACCATATAGCTTCCTTATCTCATCAAGGTGTGGCTTCCAGAAGTCCTGACCATAAACATTGCTTATTCTCGTCTTTAGCAGTAATTGATATGCCCCAACTGGCCCGTATCCATCCTTAAACCTTGGAACCACGAACCTAGCCTCCATCATCGTCATGACTGCTCCTGCTTCAATCATCATACCGTATGATGACGCTGATGACCATGGCGGGTACCAAGTCCTGCCAAGCCCCTCACCCTGCGACCTAGGTCTATAGATCTGGGAACCACCGCCGGCAGCCAATATCGTGGCCTTAGCCCTGAAAACATATATTGTACCGTCATTCACGTTAAAACCTATGGCACCAACAACCCTATTCGGATTAGATGGGCTCTTCAGTAGGTGGGTCACCATTACCCTATTGAAGATGTTCTCATCGCCAAGGGCTTTCCTAGCGGCCTCAGCCACTATTGGCTTGTAGGATTCTCCGTGAATCATTATTTGCCACTTACCCTCACGCACATAGCAACCAGTCTTTGGCTCGGGCCATATGGGTAATCCCCACTCATCGAATAGGTGCACGGTTGAATCAACATGTCTAGCGTAATCATAGACTAGGTCCTCCCTAACAACACCCATCAGGTCGCCTCTTACGTATTTAACGTAGTCCTCAACAGTATTCTCCTTACACTTAAGGCCCATATAGGTGTTTATTGCCGATAACCCCATCGCCACAGCGCCACTCCTATCTATATTGGCCTTCTCGGCCAGTATTATTCTGCAGTTCCTACACCAATACCTAGCCTCCCAAGCCGCACCTGTTCCTGCCATTCCTCCACCAATTATTAGGATGTCCGCATCCACGTACCTAACCCTAGTCCTCACCATACTCTCACCCCCTCACCTCAACCTTCACTACCTCGGGAACCTTGATTCTAGGGAGCTCAACGCCCAGTTTATTACCGCCAAGCTTCTCATGCTCAAAGGATAGGTATGGCGTCCTCAGCATCTCTTTAGACGGTTCTGGAGCCTCCTGTGGCGGCTTTATTGAGCCCCACGGCGTAGTCCTTATCGGGAATATGAAGTACTTGACCGTGCCATTCCTATACCTAATCGTCCAGTAAACCCTATTTGTCTTCTCATCCCTATAGACCTCAACCGCACCACCCAGTGGTGTGAAGTCTATGTAACCCCTCAATTGGACGGCGCCCTGTGGACAATGCTTAACGCAGTTGTAGCACTCCCAGCAGGACTCAGGCTCTATATTCACGGCCTTCCTACCGAAGATCCCGGATTTTGTGAATTGCATTATGTGGCTTGGGCATATATTGACGCAGTCCCCACAACCTGTGCATTTCGCGGGTATTACGTAGGTGGGCATGCTAGATCACCTCACTCGCGATGACTTGGGTGGTGTGAGTGCAGCGCTTGTTTTGCTAATTCGCCACTCCATGGCCCCAACAACCTCGGTTCAACACCCTTCCAGGTCCTGTACCTATCATAGAGTTGCCAAATGTACATGTAGATTGCATGGCCGAACTTTGTCCAGGGCATTGTGGCGAACATCATGGCTACCAGGAATATGTGGACTGAGAATGCCGTAGAAACAGCCCAGTAATTGGTTGGTACAGTTAGCTCAACGCCCATTAGGGCAAAGCCGCTCAATGCTACGAAGAATGCTGTCCATAGGAAGAAGTCCGTAATTGCAGATTCACCAATGGGCCTAGTGCCCTGCCACCTAACCGCCATCATGAGTATGAACCCCACTATTATCAATATACCACCCAACGCCCCAGTGCCTATAACGGCATAGGGACCCGTGGGCCCCAACTTACCACCTGGTATGAATGTGGTATCATTAACCCACTCATCAAATATGAAACCTATCGTTGTTGATATTGCTGCGAAGACGAAACCCCACCAAACGAGTGCATGCGCCAGGGCCTTTGTCTTGGGTTTTGATAGGTATGATGCTTGCGTATGGCATGATGTCATTGGTGCTCCGTAGAATGGGTATAGGAAGGCTGTGACTAATGCTGCTATGAAGGCACCACCAGAACCCCAATTACGAGTGGGCCCCTTTATTGGCAGATAATGGCTTAGGTGTGATAATGCCAATATACCCCTAGATATCTCCACTATAAAGCCTATCACCATCTCTATCACCAACGCTATCGCCCCATATACTATCCATAGGTGCGGTATTGGTAGGTGTAGTTCGAACATCATCACCTACCTTACTTAATATCTTAAAATGTTTTATTCTACATAGATAGTAGAAGATTATGTAACTATAAATAATATATAGAATCACTAAACTTATGAATTCAAATGAATTCAAATAAAAATAAATATAATTAAAACTATATAATTATTTACATTATTACCTTACCATGTTTATTACAGCCTTGTTTAGCTCATTTGCGAGCCGGCACTGGAAATTAACTGGTATTAGCGTCATTAGGCAGCTCTTGGTACAAAGTCTGCACATGTATACGTAGAGGGTATTATCTAACCTGCTGTAACCAACTAGGTAGGGGTTGTTGCCTATTATTATTATGTCTGGTTTTTTGTTTGGCGTTAGGTTGTTCATTATTACGTTATTTACGACGTAATATATCGAGGTACTTCTCACGCTGGTTATTATGTCTTTATCCACAGCCTTTCCCCTCGTTTGTTGGTTTGTCATTAGTGTGCCTAGTATCATTATCATTAGTGCGTCTATGTTTTCGAGGACCCTCAAGTCATTATCCCTAATTATGTGTGGTATTAGCATGAGTAGTGGGATTAGTTTATCATCATCGTAGTTCCTCAATCCCCACTTATGCCTTAACCTACTTAGCACCAAATCATCATCGACGCAATTATGTGCTAGGCAGAGGAGTAGTCCCTTTATTGTTACCTCATAAATTGTACTGTCGCCCCTACTTCCGTTGCCGACAGCCCTTATTAGGTATTCCTTAGTCATTCTCTTGGCTTTTTTGTATATTGATGATATGCTGTACGGCGTGTCCCTGGAGACCTTGTACAGTGTTGTGGATCCTTTGGTGATTATATAGGCTAATATGTCATTCATGGTTTCATCATACTCAATATTGATAAGCCTTCTGATCTCAAATCTTAATTCTTCAGGTACCTTATGAATACCAGTGCCACCGTGTAGTGCGTTATTTATCCAGGTCACGAAGTGTTACTTCTATTCAGTTGTTATAAAACCAATTTACAGATGCAGAAGTTGCACAAAATGTTGGTAAAATGTAAGTGAGCTTTTTTGCCAGGATTTATAGTTAAGAGTTTATTGATATATTTAAATTAAAATAAGTATATTTAAACAACCAGTGCTCTATACACGAGGTCCATAAGCCCTGAATACTTCAGATCCTTACCATACATTTTATTCAGATGCGGTACTACGTGACTTAATTGGGCCTTGCATATTGAGCAGGGCCTAACAACCCATTGGGCGCCATGCCTAATCGCATCCTCGTACCAAAGCCTTGAGTATTGTATGGCTAGGGGCAGCATTTCATCAGCGAGCATGCCTCCCTGACCGCCGCAGCACCAGGTCTTGCCTCTGCTGTATTCGGGATCAATCCATTTCTTAACTACGTGATTCATTATGAACCTGGGCTCCTCAGTTAAGTCACCGCCTCTGGCGTAGTAATCTGGGTCTTGGTACATGTAGACTATGTCGCCATTGGCCTCCGGGTTAAGCTTTATCTTTCCACCCTTTATCGCGTCGACTACTAGGTGGAATATATGCACGCCCTCAATACCGTACTCCCTAAGTCTTGGAACTACGTAATTCTTGAAGGCGTGCCAACCATGGCCGCACTCGCCAAACACGGCTAATTTAACGCCGAGCTCCCTCGCGGCATTCACGTAGATCTCGCCTATGTACCTAAGGTGCCTCGGGTCGAGGAAGAGTCCGAAGTTCGCCACCTCAAGCGCCTTAGTGCTTACTGTGTAGTCCATCCCAATTGCATGCATGAAGAGTAGGTGCCCCTTGAGGGTCTCTATGTTCATGAAGAAGTCGGCTGATGATGGTAGGAATAGGGCGTATGCCGGCTGGTCAACCTTAACCTTAATCTCAACGCCCTTCTCCTCCTTAATCTCCTTAATGACAAAGTCCAGTATGTTCTTTATGGCGGCTGGCGTGAGCGCCATGTTGTTACCCGTGCGTTCCATGCTATCTATTGTCGTCACCACGAACCTAGATGCCATACCTATTTCATAAAGTATTGATCTAACGGTTCTCGTTAGTGTTGCTTGATCAACACCGAATGGACAGTACGTTGCGCACTTCCTGCATATTAGACATTGCCAGTAGTATGTGTAGAGCATCTCTAGGTAATTCTCGTCGAACTTACGCAGGGCGTTTACAGCCTTCCCGAATATCTTACCGCTTGGCTTCTCGCCCTTTATTATTGCCCTTATTAGTTCTGCTCTACCTACAGGTGAGTTCTTAATATCGCCCGTGGTTACGTACGTTGGACACACTGTTAGACAGGCACCACAGTGCACACAGGTCTCTACCGCTAACTTAACGTTCCTATTACTATCAAACTCCTCAAGCAGCCTCCTCTTGAAGTAAGCGATCCTATCTGTCTCTGGCCCAGGTGGTTTGAAGTTTACCCTACTGTGTAACCTCTCGAGTAGTTTTGCATCAGCCTTGTGCGGCTTTATGTTTGATGTATCTCCATATCTGAACTCTGGGAGTTTGTGTGCCATAGTCTCACCTCTGTACGGACCTTGCCTTTATTTTTATTGATGGTCTCGCCACGGTGGGTGATATGTATATGAAAGAGAATGGGTGCATCATCTTACTCCATGGGAAGTAGGCTATGAAAATCATTGCCAGTAATGCATGTACCTGGAGTAATGGGTCGGCAACTATGTAGCTGACGTTGGGGTGTAAGGTAACTAGGGACCACATCCAATTACTTATTTCATCAATATACGTGAGGTGATGTGTTGGTGTAATACCTAGGGTCTGTGCTAAACCGAGCGCGATTATGGCTAGTAATATCGCAACCGCGAAGTAATCATCAAGGAAGCTAAGCATTGTCAGAGGTATGCGTACCTTATACTCATTAACGAGCTTTATCGTTACCGTCCTACCAGTAATCCTCCTAGTGATGAGTATTAGTAAGCCCACAAGGGCTATTGTACCCGCAGTCCCGCCTACGTAAAGCGCTATTACATGGTGTAGACTAGGTGATATCCCAAACCACGACTCGAGGTATTTACTCGGTATTATTATACCTAGGTGCCCAATTAGTGCGATCCAAATACCCCAGTGGAATAGGAGTGAACCTATAAACAAGGTGCTGTCTGTGTCTGGCAATGTGTAGAATAGGAATATCCTCTTGAGTATCTCAAGGGTTATCTTACCATAATCATCCCCATTCACCGTGGCATTCACATTGTAGAGCCCCGTTAATCCCTTAGGCGTCAACCACCTAACTAGCCTATACACTATACCCACTATGAATATCAGCATTACTGCGTAGGGTACGTAGCCATAGAGTATGAGGTAGGCAATATTCATAGTTTATCATAATGAAACGCAGCATTATAGTAATAAAGACTGTTGCACGTAATACGTAGAAGACGAGCTCATTGCCGAGGGCATGTGAAATAAGGGGTATATTTAGGAAGGTATCCATCAACATTAATGGGGATTCAGGAGGAGGCTTTAGTCGTAATAAACAGGGCTAGGGAGGCTGGTTTCCTGGAGTTCACGGAAATGTCTGAGGTTATTGCTGAGGTAAGGGGTTCATCCGGCAATGAGGTTAACGTGATTCTCTATAGGGCTGGTGAGGAGCCTCTGTTAATAAATGCGGCTGAGGAGGGTGGTTACGTATCATTGGCATTACTTGACCTAAACCTAATCGAGGAGCTCGACATAAATGAGGCCCCAAATATTAGGGATGTTTTTAGGGACTTGGAGGATTTAACGACAAAGGTTGGTTACGAACTCTATGGGGATAAGTCGAAGGCCCCCTTCCTATTCCCACTAAAACTTAATGAGGAGGAGGGCAGGGCTCTAGTCATTGTTGGTATTAAATCTGCCGTACCGGGGGAATTATTTAATGAGAGTTTCCTGGAAGGTCTAATTGAGGATCTGGAGTTCAATTCAGATGCCTATTTAAATCAACTAATAAGCGCGTTAAGGGTTTCACATAGTACGTGAAATAAATCATATACTAATTCAACATGGCAATGCGCTGATGAAGAAAATAGCGGTGGTTGGCGGGAACTTTTCAGGTATTGTTGTCGCGAATAAACTCGCGAGGAGACTTAGGTGGGAGATAGCTAAGGGTGATGTTGAGATTGTACTGTTCGATAGAAGCGAAGAGTACGTGATACAAGCTATGTATCCCCTGATAACCTTTGGATCAATGAGTGAGGAGTATGCCAGAGGCTCAAAAAAGGAGGTGTTGAACTCAAGGATTAGGTATAGGTTTGGTAAGTCAGGTGAGTTGTTAAGCATTGATTTGGCAAATAGAACCTTAACGTTCGCCGACGGTAGTAAGTACATGTATGATTACCTGGTGATAGCAACGGGGGCTGACTATGTCCCTGAGGAAGTACCGGGTTTATTGAAGGATTACCACACGTACTACACACTTGAGGGCGCACTGGAACTTAGGAATATGCTCCAGGGGTTTAGTAAGGGTACGATAGTTGAGTTGTTCGTGGAGCCGCCAATAAAGTGCCCAATAGCACCGCTAAAGTTTGGCTTGATGCTTGACGACTTCCTCAGGGATAAGGGTGCGCGTAGTAACGTAAATATAACGTTGCTATACCCAACTGATCACTTACACGCACAACCTGAGGTGAATAAATTGGGTAAGCAGCTACTTGAGGAGCGTGGTGTTAGTTATGTGTTCAATTTCACTGTATCAGAGGTAAGGGCTGAGGAGAAGGTTGTGGTTAGTGATAAGGGTGAGAAGGTCAAGTATGACCTGCTAATCACAATACCGCCACACAGGGGTACCAAGGCAATTAGGGAATCGGGGATAGGCGATCCCTACGGATTCGTGCCCTGTGACCGATACACTCTCCAGTACCGTAAAGGTAAGGTGAAGTATGACGAGGTTTACGTAGTTGGTGACGCCACGGCTCTGGAGGTGGCTAAGGCAGCCTCCGTGGCCCATTACCAATCTGATGTTGTTGTTGAGAATATAACCAGTGATGTACTGGGTGTCGGTCCACGTAGGATGTATAGGGGCGAGACAATATGTCCAATGCTCAGCGACCTCTATACGCAGCATGGTAGGGGTAGGGCTTGGTTACCATGGTGGGATTATAAGGTCAATGAGATGCCATTTATAACCACAAGGTTTGGTTGGTGGTTCATTAGGGCGTTTTATTTAACATTACCACTGACTATGAGGGGGTTAGCATGAGCACGAGTATACCTCCTAAGAGAGTTGAGAGATTGATTGAGGGTGTTAATAAGGATGAGGCATTAATTGACGTAATGAATAAATTAATACTATTATATGAATCAGGCGCGCTCGATACAGCCATCGAATTATTAATGACCATTAAGAACATATCGAGTGTGATAACCGATGACATGATTGATAACCTAGCTATAATGGTCAGAGGATTAGCGCCATTAATTGATGGTCTACTCAATAGTCCACTGCCTAAATTGTTAGGTGAGTCGTTGAATGATGATGAGGTTGATAAAGCGATGATTAGGATTAAGGACAAAGACGTAAATCTTTCGGACGTCATAAGGCTACTTAGGGATAAGGATGTACTTAATGGGTTGTACGTATTCCTAATGATCATGAAATCACTAGGCAAGAAAATCAAGGAAGCAAGCTTGAATATGTACTGATCTGAGGATCTTGTTAAAACAACTAACACGTACAATGTGGAATAACCCTTTTCAAAAAGGTTCAGAATAATCAACGATAAACATGTCGGAGCAAAAAACACCCAGTGATCTTGAGCGTGGCATGAAGATGCTTGAGTATCTTGAGGGTGGTCCCTGGCCTAGCTATGTGAAGGAGTTAAGGAAGACTAAATATCCCATAGAGGCTTATGCCGAGGGCTTAGCTAAGAAGTATACACCGTGGTTAAGCGGGTCATTCAGGGTAAGATATGTATTCAGTGGGATATTAGCCAGGAGGAGTAGGGATGGTAAGTTCGTTGAGATACATTTCAGAACATACACACCAGCAGGAAGGTTCTACTCAACAAGTTACCTAAGGAAGGTAATCGAGGTTGCTAAGAAGTATGGAATCGAATTGTTAGAGCTTGGAGGGAACACGGGGGCTCTTGTTATGAACATGATCGCGGAGAAGGCTGATGAGGCTGTGGATGCCATAAGGACAATAATTGGGACAGACGTGGGTGGTTCAGGCGATACGTTTAGGGAGTTCTACGCATGCCCAGGACCAGCCCTATGCGAGTTCGCACTATATGATACGTTACACGCCATGGACTACGTAAGGAGCCACCCAGCAATTTATAGATACTTAAATACGCAGATGTTTCCATACAAGATTAAGTTCAAGTTCAGCGGATGTCCGATGGATTGCGCTATGGCTAACTCAAGAGCTGACTTCGCATTAATAGGTACCTGGGTTGGTGCACCTGAGGTGGATCAGGGATTACTCAGGAAGATGGTTGAGGAGGGTAAAATAAACCCGAAGGAGCTTGTTGAGTCCTGTCCTTCAAAGGCTATTGCCTGGGATGAGGAGAGAAAGGAATTGAGAATAGATGGTTCAAAGTGCCTCAAAGCAATGAATTGCATCAGGAGGGCATTCCCAGCAATAAAGCCTGGTAGGAATAGGAAGATAGCACTACTCGTAGGAGCCCACGCGCAGGGCCACTTCGGGCCTAAGCTTGGTAGGGCCGTGGCATTACTTGACTCGATAGAGGATGTCATACCCTTTGCCACGGAGTTAATAAATAAATATATGGAATTGGCGCCACGTAGGCATAGAATTGGTGATATGATTATTAGGAGAGGTTTTAAGGTAATCAGCGAGGTTGCTGATAAGACGTTGCCTAATAAGCCTAGGGGAACCCCGTCGGCGCATCTTAGGGTTTCTATTGGTGCTGTTTTGACTGATGATGAGAGGAAAATGTATGAGGATTGGTCAAGGTCATTGGTTAAGGAATACTTTAGTGAGGGGTGATGGGCATGAGCCTGGCAATAACCCCTGAACCAAAGGACAGAATGAACAAGAGGATACCAGTGCCATTCTCAACACAACTGCCTGAAATAATTAGGAATAACTATGGTAAATGGATTGATAGAAAATTCCATGGTAATGGAATCATTGAGCACATAAGCGAGACTGGTGATAGAATATTCACAATAAAGGTTGGTCTACCACCAAACAGTAGGTTGAGTGTAGATACTCTCGAGAAGTTCGTCGATATTGCAGATAAGTATGGACTTGGTGTTGTCAGGGCGACCAGGGGTATGAACCTGGAGTTCATTACCGATAGTCTTGATAAGGCTTTAAAGATTAAGGAAGAGGTCGAGAAGCTAGGATTCCCAGTGGGAGGATGGGGTAGATCTCTGTGGCATATAACATCGTGTACGGCTTACCTAACGTGTACTACGGCTGTTGTTGATGCTCCATCAATAACCCAGGTACTGTACAATTATCTGAAGCCTTACTTCACAGGAGAAATAGAACTACCGGCTAAGCTCATGATATTCGTGGCCGGCTGCCCCAACATCTGTGGTGGCACGTTGGCTGGTGACATAGTCATTGTTGGTCACTATGGACAAGCGCCGAAGCCAGACCCGGAGAGGATTAAATTCTGCTTGCCGGCTAGTGCTGAGGCTCTCAAGAAGGTCACGCCTGACGTTGCTGCTGTATGCCCAGTAGGCGCAATTAAACTCTTCGGTAAACCTGATGGTTCGGTTGGGATTGAGGTTGATGAGAGGAAGTGCATAGCATGTAGTAGGTGTAAGAATGTTTGTGATTACTTCGATTGGGATCCAAATAAGATTGGTGTGGCGATTTTCGCCGGCGGCAAGACGAGCAACACAGGTACGGGACCAAGGCTCCCATATAAGGTTGTTCCTTGGTTGCCCGTCAATCCTCCTGAGTATAGGGAGGTTGTTGCCGCAGTTAGGAAGATAATAGATGTATGGAGGAGCGAGGCAAAACCAGGCGAAAGGTTAGGGGACTACATAGATAGGATAGGAATAGACGAATTCATGAGTAAGTTGGGTGTGCCGAGGACTAGGCATAATAGGTGTGAGGAGGCATCGTGGAACTTCGGTGTTAGGCAGTTCATAACATACATGTGATTATCTTAATCAATAAATTATTTTAAAATTAATATTTCTTTTTAATTAATAATGAATGAGGTGTTCTCTAAGTGCTTTCAATAATTTTAATGCCATCCAGGATTGAATACTTGAAATATTTTAGGGAGTTTGCTGAGCAGTATGATGTGTTGATTGCCGAAATACCTGATATAGAGAGTGTTAGGCGTTTTATAAAGGGAGAAATAACTTTTAACAACCTACTTTATGATATTGAATACTCAGACCTGGAATATACGAGGGCTTTCTACGAAACCCTAAGGGACCTATACAGTAAGGGTGTCTCGGTAATTCCCATCGATCCCTATGGACTAATCGCCATGAAAATAAGGGTGTCATCAATCGTTAAGGGTACGCCCCAAGTGCCCCTGGGTGATTATGACAGGTACATCGCATATATTGAGTTTAAGATTGGTGAGGTTATGAGGATGTATAACTCAGCGTTTTTGAGGGGTGATTTTGATGATATTGTCAGATTAACGATAAGGTATGCGAGGATGGATTCTGAGAGGATTAAGTTTAGGTCTGAGTTGAGGGCTAGGGAGATTGTTAAGAGGTTGGGCGAGGTGGAGGGTGATGTATTAATACATGCTGATTACTATAACGAGGTTCTCAGGGAGTACCTAAGCGCCAAGTTGGGTTGCATACCCAGTGTTGTTTCATTATTTAGCATTGCCAGTAAGAGGCTTAGGATCGATGTACCACAGCCACCAGGGCTTAAATTAACGTTTAATTATATCAATAAACCACGAACACCGCAGAACACCGTCGAGGAGAGAACCCTTGCCGCCAGGACTGTTGTTTATGTTATACTTAGATCAAGATTGCTGAGGAGGATTGATACAATAGGTTACGATAAGGCAATAGTCGCAGACTCAGCCATACTTAGGTACACATACGGTCTGAGCTATGATTCTGCGAAGCATGTGTTCCACAGGTTAATGATGAAAGATATGTTTAAGGTAAAGATTTAATGCTGCTATTGATCAATAGGCAGTTTTACAAGCCACGTGCAATAACCCTTATCTTAAAAGCAAGATAACGAAACCCTGGGTGAAAGAATGCCCACAGTAACCTGCCCAGGCGAATACGAGGTTGGTGGTAAGAGGGTTGTTTTGGATGAGGATTGTTTTTTGCAGAATCCTGAGGTTTGGGATGAGAGGGTTGCTGAGTGGATGGCTAGGAATCTCGAGGGTGTTCAGCAGATGACTGAGAGGCATTGGAAGGTTGTTAAGTACCTGAGGCAGTACTGGGAAACCTACGGCGTATGCCCACCAATAAAGATGGTCCTAAAAGAAACAGGAGAAACACTCGAAGGAATCTACGAACTATTCCCCGACGGACCAGCCCACGGAGCATGCAAAGTAGCAGGAGCACCAAAACCAACAGGATGTGTATGATAGGTTGAACGAAAATTTAATTAAAGCATTGTTTTTATAATGAACTCACTTAAAATGTTTCACAATTTTCTATAAACCTCTCTTCCTTTCTCAGTTAGGTAGATTATTGTTGAGTAACCCACAATCTCAAGTCTAACAAGTCCCGCATCCTCTAACCTATATAGTGAATCCATGGCATCATTAACGCTAACGCCTGCGATTCTCAACCTTTCCGATATCTCCTCCAACTTAATATTGTCCTGTCCTTTATGGTCGCAGTAATCACCAACAATCCTCAATACAAGCCTATCTCTCTCGCTTAATTCCATGCCTGACATACATAATAATCTACCAGCTCGGCATTAAATTTTTTCGCACTATAAATTAATATTAATCAATGCATTTTAATACATTTATATTATTGAATTTTATAAAAACTTAATGAATAAAAACATTGAAAGCATGACTCTTACTTATCACCAACCGACAATTGCTTTATAAACCAATGAATACAACTTATCACAATGAGTTTAATGAGGGATACTAAGTACATAAAGTCCATCAACGGTAAGGTTTCCGCGATTGGAATGGGCACCTGGGGTATTGGCGGTGGTTATTGGAGCCCAGACTATAGTGGGGATGATGAGTGGGTTAGGGTGTTGAGGGAGGGCATTGGGCTTGGTATGACACTTATAGACACCGCCGAGATGTACGGTGGCGGGCACACAGAGGAAATTGTTGGTAGGTCCATAAAGGGATTTCCACGTGAGGAGCTGTTCATCGTTAGTAAGGTTTGGCCTAACCATGCCAGGTACGATGACGTCCTTAGGTCAGCTAGAGCTAGTGCTAATAGGTTGGGTACGTACATAGACCTATACCTACTCCATTGGCCTGCCCCTGACGTTCCAATTTGCGAGACTATGAGGGCTATGGAGAGGTTGGTTGATGATGGTGTGATCCGGTTCTTCGGCCTTAGTAATTTTGATGTTAATGGTATTGAGGAGGCTAGATCATGTCTCAGCAAATACGACGTTGCTGCTGTTGAGAATAGGTACAGCCTACTTCATAGGGTTGATGAGAGTTCGGTAATACCCTACGTCCAGAGGAATGGGATGCTCTACCTGGCATATACGCCGATTGAGAAGGGTGCCTTTTCCAACAATGAGTTTCTCATGGGTATTGGTAAGAAGTATGGTAAGACTGCGATCCAGGTTGTGCTTAATTGGTACGTGGGTATTGACAACCTAGTCCCAATCCCCAAGGCTGGTAGGGTCGAGCATGTGAGGGAGAATGCTGGTGCCATGGGTTGGAGGTTGAGTAGGGATGATTGGGAGTTGATAAGTAATCATTTTCATTGAATTGGGTAGTAATTAATTTTAAAGTACCGACTTACTAAGGCGTTAAATGACGAAGCCCTTAATCATCGTGGCTATTGCATTAATAACTCTAGTAGCTGGATTATTATTACTCTCTCAGTTATTGGCAGGTAATGGGGAGACTATTGTGTGCATTAATGGAACATTAAGTGGAATGAGAACATGCGTATTTCCCGGTTACGTGACAATCACGAATTACGTGCATGGTGACGCTTTGGTATCAATAGATGGAGGAGGTCCTACACCGTTAGCCAATGGGTCGGTCATAGCCCACGTTATCACCTACATACCCGTGATTAAGCATTTAGTACTTAATAATAGGAGTCAGGTAATATTTGACATATTTAATCCAACAGGTAAGTGGGTTAATATAACATTACCTGGGGGGTGTTTCTTAACATTGAATGTGACAATACTTGGTAGTGGGTATATCTCGGTAACAGCCATAAGTAATAATGAAACTATAACCTACACACCCTACACGTACTCCCTAGTAACCAATACAGTAGCCAACAATGACCTGGACATATACGTAAAACCTGCCATACCCCTATCATGTCCGTGTATAAATACAATAACGGTGGTATCAATAAATGGGACATGCACTGAAACAAACACTGCTATAATAGAGGCCGTAGCCCATATAAACAAGGTGAAGGTTAACTGGGCATTATTAATTATCTCGGTGGTGTTGATATCGTTATCGGCAATAATCCTTGTAATAAATACGGCATTATCTCGACATGCATGACCGCTGAAGTTAGGTAATAAGACATTTAAGTAGTTTACTTAAAGGGCTCATTGATGCCAGGTATAAATGAGTTGGTTCAGGAGGAGTCGAAGAAGATAGTGAATAAGTACCTTAGTCAGATCAATGATAGGATTAACAAGGCCAAGGAGGAGTTGATGAAGAAGGTTGAGGAAATTAAATCCATTAAATAATAGCTCAAATAACAGGCCCATAAAGTTTCGCGATAAAATCTCTAGGTAATCCCTCAAGGTATGCATTCAGCAATGCAATGACTAGCTCACCCTCAGTGAACTTGAGGTGGGCGGCGGCTAAGGCTGCTCCTGGTGAGAATTCCGTGAATAATGATAATATGTATTCCTCAAGATTATGTGCGAATTTGTAACTGAACGAACCAAGGTACTGGACAAGAAGCCTCAGGTCTGATGAACCGGCGACCTTTATTAATTCATCCATTGCTGGAAACACGGCAGCCACCTCCTCGAGTATCCTGGTTGGTGACTCGCCGTATATCTTAAGTGCGGTGGATGCAACAGGTCCTGAACGTATCATTAACTCATTAATTACCTCCTGCGGTAAACCCCATAGTTTACCCCTAAGGATTATGTTGATGTTGTAATAATCAATGATATTGCGTATGAACCTGCTCACTGACTCATCAATCCTCGTTAATCTCGATAAATACTCTATGAATGCCTTATCAATTAGTGTGTCTAGCAACATGGTTGAGTATTGCGTAAACTGCTTACTAACCTTTAGGAATATTTCTAAAGCGGCACCTGCTGGGTGGCGCATCTCAAGTAACCTATTACGAAGATCTTCCAAATCCCTGGCGCCCATCAATACCGCCAATATGTGCCTTCTACCAAGCTCCTCCTCAACGGCTACGTTGATCAAACCCTCCATAGAGCTTCTCTCAAGCTCCCTCATTAATGACTTGGCGATCGCCTTTACGTTCTCAAGCTCGAACCTGATTAGGTATGATCTCAATGCTGTAGATGCTGGCTCGGGGACTGAGAAGGCTAGTGCGCTCAATAATTTAATGATGTGTGTTCTAATTTCATTTGTTATCTGAGCCTCGGTGGAAGCCTTACCAAGCCTTTCTGTGACTTCCCCATAATCGGTACCCTTAAGTGCATTGAATGCATCATCGATTGTTGGGGCTAGTATTAGTGCATTGAGTTCATTCTTTGTTAGGTATCGTGACCTCAAACCTCTAACCCTCGGACCCAGGGGTGTTAACCTAATAACGTAAGTACCTGGCATCCTCCCTACTCACCGATTAATGCCTTAATCACTTCATCAACGGTCTTATCTATTGCATTGTTAATCTTCCTCCTGAACTCCTCAATATCCTTATGTAGGTTCTCTGAGTATTTGCGTACCTCCTCCTCAACCTCCCTACTCCTGTTCTCCCTATATTCATTGATTAACCTCTTTATGTAATCCTCAACCTCACCCTGAACCTTAACCCTAACCTCACCTATTAACCTGGAAATCTCCGCGTCCTCATTATCCCTCAGCTTATACACCTCGTCAACCTTACTATCAATCTTCCTAAGGGTCTCATAAAGTCGCTCTAACGACACAAGGGTCAATCATTATGCACCTTAAAAACATTATTGCTTATGCCTTACGTGGGTCTGTGTATGTATTCAATTAATTACTATTAAATTCAAAAATCTGCATAAGCATGGATTCAACAATTTAAACCCCTAAGTGCACAGGTTCGACATATGGATGTGAAAGACATAATACGTACGTTCAGGATAATCAGCATCATCCTATACCTAATCATAATAATCATAACGGTGGTGTTAGGTGCTGTGGCTCTTTACTTAGCTATTCATGACATAATAGCTTTAGCACCATTTTCGTCAATCACTGACATAAAGATACTGAGTGCGTTATCGGCAGTTTTCCTCGTCGTTATAGCCCTGGAGTTCGTGGATATGTTCCTTGAGTATATTAGGACGGGTTCGGTAGTAGTTGATTTGGTGTTGGCTGTTGTGTTAACGGCAATATCGAGGGAGTTACTGCTTTATGTTGCAACGCCAGGTGCTTCATTGGATTACGGGATAATATTAGTGGCAAGCATACTGGTGTTGGCCGTGGCCTACTGGTTAATTAGTAGGGCTAGGGCTATGCAGAGCTCAGGTGCTCGTTAATTCAAGCCTATTGGGCATCTCCGGTAATAGGTTCTTGATGCTGTACAGTATCTCGTATCCCCCAATACCGAGCCTACGCATTATATCATTAACGGAATCCTCAATAACACCCTTACTGACTCCGTGAATCATGAAGTAGCAGTTATATGGCCACTCACCGAAGGTTATCTCCCTAAGTACCACGTGCGTTGCCTCCTCAATTAACGCAACCCTCTCACAAAGCTCTTGTGACGCCTTAAACACGACCATGGCGTTCTCCCTGAACCCAACCTTGTCAGAATCAAGTGTTGCATAAAAGTCTCTAATTACTCCAAGTTTCATCAACCTATTTATTAAATCACCTAACCTATCAACATCAATACCTGCGATTTTCGCGATCTCATTAAATGGTTCATCAACAACCTTAATAGCCCTCAACTTTCTGAAGAAATCCATAGGTAAGCCCGTGGACTCTATTGGAGGTACTTCGCTTGGTAAAGGCGGAGCCTTGGTCCTCGAGACACCCCTCATTAGGTCAAACTTAACGTCAATCTTGTAGGTCCTCAATGCGGTTAATACTACGTAATCACGAAGATTAAACCTCGACAGAGTGCCTGAAACCTTTTTCAGGAGTTCTTCCTTATTCTGCGCTTTGGTAACGAACCAGACATTATACCTGGGATGATCCCTAACGAAGTTGTGGGAGACCTGGGGGTCTGAGTTTATGGCCTTGGCGACAGTATCGATTAACCCATCTGGCACATTAACACCTATTAGGGCGGAAACCAAGCCCCTGGATTTATAGTTAACGAGGGCTCCAATCCTCCTAATAATTCTTAGCCTTACGAATTCATCGACTTTGCCCAGAACCCAATCTTCGGTAGTTCCTAACCTATTGGCTATTTCATTAAATGGTCTCCTCACTATTGGGAAATTGTATTGAAGCTCCATTAATAATCTCCTATCGTCGTTATTAAGCACGTTTCACGAAACCCAATGCCTATTAATAGGTGTTTTGCATCTAATCATAGGTAATAATTAGCTTTGTCTAAGTTCATCCTAAATGCGATTCGCCCTTGTCGGTGAATAACTGTTATTAAGGGCTAATTAGTGGGATTTCATGATGGAGGAGTCCGACTCTAGAATTATTAAAGCGCTTGTTGATTTAATAAGCAAGAGTAAGGGTAGGAGGGTCACTATTAAGGCTAGGTCATTACTCAAGTTCGCAGGTCTCGATAGTAAGCACTCAAACATACTGAGGACCGCTAAGGTTCTTGGAAGGCTTGCTAGCAATGGTTATGTTAGGGTCGAGAGCTCAAAGCCCATAAAGTCCAGGTCTAGAATACTTAAGTACATAATCACAGAGAGTATGGAACTGTGGAGGTCGGCTAAGGAGAACCCTGACGGTACTGTAAACATGCTCCTCAAGAGATTGAGGGATATGAGTAACCAAGTCTCAGGGAATATTAATTAATTTGATTAGTATGGGTGGGAGGGAGATAGAGGTCGTTAGGGGGCATAGGATTGATTATCAATTATACAAATACTTACTCCAGTACTTCTCTGAGGGAGGGTTAGAGAGCTTATTTAATGCCGTTAGGAGACCACCAGGTAGGTACTACGTAAGGGCTAACACACTTAGGATAAACCCTGGAGATTTGATTAATAGGTTACGGGAGCGAAATATTGATGTTTACCCCGACGAGCATTTAAACGAGGCACTATGGTTCCCTGTTAAGGGACCTAATAGGATTCCATCCGCTAGAAAAATCGTAATTGCCGATAAGAGGGCTGCCGAGAGCGTATACATGGGTGCTAACCTATATGTACCAGGTGTTGTGAGGTTTGAGAATGGTGTTAAGAGGGGTGATGAGGTAAATGTGATTGCACCAAATGGTGAGATTGTGGCCCTTGGGATCGCCGAAGTTGATGGTGATGAGGTTAGGAGGGTTAGTAACGGTGTTGCCGTTAGAACCCTCATTAGCACCTACAGTTTACCTAAGGTTAGGGAGATGCCTGAGTATGAACTAGGTTTGTTCTATGACCAAAGCCTGCCGGCACAGTGGGTTGCTCATGTGCTGGATCCAAGGCCTGGTGAGGTTGTTGTTGATATGAACGCGGCGCCTGGCGGTAAGTTAAGCCATGTTATACAACTCACCACAGGTAAGGCTGTGATCTATGCGTTTGATAGAAGTCCAGGTAAGGTTAGGGAAATGGACGCAATACTGGGCCGATTGGGAATGGCGGGCCTCTATAGGACTGAGGTTAGGGATACTAGGTACCTGGACATCGACAAACCCGAGCTCGTGGGACTAGTTGACAAGGTGTTGATAGACCCACCATGCACCGACATGGGTGTGAGGCCTAGGCTGTTCGATGTTAAGACCATGGATCTAGTGAAGTCCATGTCCGAGTACCAGAAGCAGTTCATTAGGGTTGCCTGGAAGCTCCTTAAGCCAGGTGGGGTTCTGGTTTACTCAACATGCACGATACCGCCGCTCGAGAATGAGGACAACATGGCGTATGCAGAAAGCCTGGGTTTCAGGGTTGTGGACATATCGATACCCAATGCCTCGGGTGGTTTAGTAGATAGGTACCGAGACTCCGTTGCCAGGTTTTACCCGCATGTTCAGGATACGCCAGGCTTCTTCATAGCAAAACTAATTAAGCCTATGTAAAGGCGTCGATGAAGGTTGGTTTCAGTAATTGAACCAAGTCCTCAGTACGTACTTTAATTAAGGTGTTCCTAGACCCACCACCACAAAGCACGTAGTCATTCTCAAGAATTGCAGGATCCATGACAACCCTTGGAGATTTCACGCGCTCACTGGCCTCCTCCCTGCCCTAAGAGGGCGTGGGGAGTACCCTCGCCGCCACCTTCATTTTGCATCTGGTGGTGGTTCATGGGGTTGCCCCGGGCCAGCACCGCGGGGCTTTGTTCGCTGGCCGTGAAAGTCTTTAGCATTGCATGTAGGTACTGTACGATAGTGTATGGTATTATCGGGTTTGACTTGCCTTCGTGCTCTCTCCAGTTCATCTTTTTCCTCAAGCCCCACCATACGCCTTTAGTCCATGCATCTGGCGTTACTTTCCACATCATATTCACCACGGACGCGTAGTCCCTATCCACGAGGTGACCAAGTGGGCATTTTAGGATGTGCCAATCATCAGTCATCTCCAACCTCACGAAATGAATAGGACAAACCCTACTATTCCTATAGGATGAAACGCGAAATAGTTTGGAGCCGCGCTCCAAAGCCTTATCCTCAACTGCACTTTCCAACTTCTTGAATGGTGTCTGCTTAATCCTATGCCTCAACTCACCCCTCCCAACATCCTCGATCATCGACTCCTGCGGGTTACTGCCCAACTCCTCGGTTATGATTATTGCTGGTGTTTTTGTTAGTTCATTCGCCACATGCCTGACACGACCAACCTTCCTACCCCTTTCTCGCAACCTCTTAACACGCTTCCTAAACTCCCTTGCGTTCGTTATGTTCGCGTACTTACCGTTCGGTAATGTGAAGTGTGGTTTTAACCTCTCGATAATTGTGTTCCTAACCCTTTCATACCTCCTGGCTAGTCTACCAAAATCAGTCCTTATGGTATAGAGCTGTGGCGTTGTGTATTGCC
>Ga0081529_135110_pt1 | contig 48886 bp, 50 predicted proteins | sample EchGeymetagenome_FD_71012 | JGI IMG/M metagenome (GOLD analysis project Ga0081529, IMG submission 71012) | Ferrous microbial mat and aquatic microbial communities from Echinus Geyser, Yellowstone National Park, USA - transect B T=78-80 C v2... ...
GCCTAGCCGGAGATCGAGGACCTCCAAGGGACGTCAAGACCCTGGGACTCCTCGTTCTGGAGGAGGGAGAAGCTTAAGGGCTACCTCACGATCTTCACCATCAACAACGTCGTCAGGGAGCTGGTGGGGGAGCTTAACCTGAGGAGCGTGGAGGCGTTCCTCAGGTTCGTTGAACGTCATTTAGGTGGACCACCTGGGCTGATGAAAATCTTTAAGTTACCTTAAAGTCCCATAACTGCTGCCTATGAAAGTCCGACCCCTCGTGAGACTGAAATGTAATAATAGTTTTCCAATTCCGCTCAAACTAGACAACGTCTCGCGGGCTCTGAGGTTTCTACTAGATATTCATAGAAGGTGTTTGTTCTCGACGTAGCGGAAGAGTATCATGCGTTGTATTTCATCTGTCCCCTCACCTATCCTCGTCAATCTAACGTCCCTATATGCCCTCTCCACCCTGCTACCTTTTGCATATCCCATTCCACCCATGACCTGGAGCATTCTATCTATGATCCGATGGGCTGAGTTGGAAGCCTTCAATTTCAGGGCGGAAACGAAGGGTTCCGCCTCCTTCCAACTCCTCTGAAATTCGTCACAAGTGACCTGGAGCATGGACTTCAGAGCCAGAAGATCTGCGTAGGACTCTGAAAACCACCACTGAAGTCCTTGATACTCTATCAACTTCTTCCCGAAGGCCTCTCTTTCCTTTGCCCAAACCAACGCTTCCTCCATTGCCCCTAGGGCCAGCCCTAAAGCTATGGAGGATATGGCGATCCTCCCTATAGCTAGGGCGTACTTCACAGCCTCCCAGCCTTTCTCTATCACATGAGACGCTTCGACCTCACAGTCCTCGAAAGTTATCCTCGCAGTTCCCGTACCCCGATTACCTTGTACCTCTACCTTTTCTGCCTTCACACAGCTTGACCTGGGAACTAAAAATATGGAGATGTTTTTGCTCCTTTCTTTCAAATCTCCCGTCCTGGCTACAACGAGGAAGAAGTCAGCATAGAGCCCCTGAGTTATCCACATCTTCTCTCCTGAAATTCTCCACACCCCTCCATCCCTAAACGCCCTCGTCCGAATGGAGGAAGCGTCCGAACCACAACACGTTTCACTGAGGGCGAAGGACCCTATCTTTTTCCCTGATGCCATGTCCTCCAATAAATCACTGTACCTGTCTCCTAGGAACAATCTGAGAGGAGCGTTCACCAGCTCGCCTTGAACGTCTTGGAGGAGGGCTACGGATCCACTTCGTCTGGCTATCTGTAAAAGAGAGAACATGGCCTCGGCTAGAGGTACGCCGTGGTGCAGAGGATCTAAGAGTCCTATCTCTCCCATTCTCCCAATTAGCTCTCTGGGATACCAATCTTCCCTGTCTATCTTTTCCGCGAGAGGTGCTACCTCTGAGTCGGCGAAGTCTTTAGCGAGCTTGACAATCAGGGATTCCATATCTCTAATCTCATTGGAAAGTCTTTAAACATTTGGTTTTTACATTTATTACATTTTAAAAGACACAGTAATTAATTGTCACTTACAATAGGCCTCGATCTCCTTTTCGTCCAACATCCTCATCAACCTCCTCAGGCTCCCGAACCCTCTGTATCCGTGATGCCTTAATCCTCCGCTCATGGACGTTGGAATATGCATAAGTTCGTGCAAGATTACGTAAACCTTCTCCTCACAGGAGAGCCTATCGTATTTTTCGGATATCACTTCGACGATGTAAAGCCTCGAGTCCCCTAGGATGAATCTCCATTGGCTTGGCAGCCCTAAGGTCCTGGCCAGTGCCCTAGACCTGGATCCCTGACTCCTTATAAATATTACCTTACCTAGGTCCAGACCTAGACTTAACCTGGAATTGAGAAAGAGAGCCAGTTCCTTTACGTCCTTAGCGTAGGTGTACCTCAACGTAAATATGAGACCAGCTCTCCTTAAAGGTTTTCCCGGAGGCCCTTGAGACCATACTTTACAAAAGATATTTAATTGCCGAAGTAAATCTGACACTATGTACGGCCAGGAAAGCATGAGAAAAGCAATTCAAATCTTGAAGGGACACCACACGATGGACGGAGCAGGAGTCAAACTGTACAGAGTTTTCGGTGGACCTTCTACTGTGGACCTTACGGACCCGTTTCTGCTACTCGACTTCTTCGGCTCCAGCGACCCAAAGGATTACATTGCCGGATTCCCTTGGCATCCCCATAGGGGTATAGAGACGGTAACCTATATGTTAAAGGGGAGGGTTAAGCATGAGGACAGTACAGGAATGAGCGGTGTCATAGAGACTGGCGATATACAGTGGATGACTGCAGGTGGTGGAATATTTCATCAGGAGATGCCTGAGGTCAACGCCGACGGTGAGATGAGGGGATTCCAGCTTTGGCTGAATCTCCCTCAAGAGAAGAAGATGATAACGCCTAAGTATAGGAACTTGAGGTCAAATAGTATTCCTCAGATCACCTTGGACAATGGAGTTAAGGTGAAGGTAGTAGTAGGAAAGGCAGGAGATGTAGTAGGACCCATAAAGGATACGCTCGTGGATGCGCAGTACCTGGAGGTGGAAATACCCCCTGAGACCACCTTTATCCACGACTTAAAGGATGGCTATACTGCGCTAGCATTCGCCTTCTCTGGGGAAGGCTATCCAGATCCCTCAGGGAGTAAAAAACTTCGTGAGGGAGAGTTAGCTGTCTACAACAGGGACGGGAGAGCTGTCTCAATAAGGGCAGGAGAAGAAGGATTGAAAATCCTGTTACTGTCCGGTAGACCTCTGGAGGAACCGGTGGCGTGGTACGGCCCCATAGTCATGAACTACGAGTATGAGATAAGAGAGGCATTCAGGGAACTTCAGGAGGGAACTTTCGTGAAGACAAGAGCTGAAGTGGAGGACTACGAGTGAGTTTATACCCTAGCTAACCTTTTCCCGTTATACTTGAAAACCAACTCTTGGGTGTGCTTTATTTTTCTATCTGAAATGACGATGAGGATACTCCTGCCCATCTCTCTCTTTAGGGAGATCACGGGTTCTATGTCCAGCTCGTCCCTCTTCTCAGAGATCTTCCTAAGGTCCTTCACAAGCTCCACTATGGACGCACTGTCAGAAATTGGAAATACCTGATGACTGGCAAACTCCATTATGTTCTTGTCGTCAATTATGAACACAACGTCGGCTATGCCGAAAGCCCTGAGGATCCTTAGAATGAAGTTCCTCAGAGAGGAGTACTTCAGTCCGCTATTGAGGTCTATGGCTATTAATGGCCTTAACATCACCCGTTCTTGAGGGAGGTTAATTTATATACTTTTTCCCTACGATCATGTACTAAGCAGTCCCATTTTATTTCAAATAGGAATATATATTGATTTATGAGAGAGTATAAGATTGACACCGTCCCTGGAGTTCTTCTAGTCTGAACTCGGTATGCTTGGAATTAATCCGATCCCGCGTCCCTACTCAAGGCTGATAAGGACATGCCAGACGATTACCTAGGGACTAGACCCACCCATTATCTGATCCCTCCAGAAGAGTGAGAAGAACGCTACGGAGGACGCAATCACTGGTACAGCTAAAATGGAGAAAGCTAAGCTCAGGCCCATCAGCTGAGAGAGGTAACCTACTGCGACCGGGACAACTATGAAGAGGATGTTGTTGTAAGCCAGGAAATAGGAGTTCACGGCATTACGTTCCTCCTTAGATGTCGCCCTCTGTATCATGATGGTAGCCATAGGGAACACCGAGCCGTGTGGTATTCCTAGAACTGCCATCAAGGCCAAGAATACGAAATACGAGGGGGCAACCAAAACACTGCCGACACCTAGAGCCGTGAGGATCACGGAGACTAACATCGGTGTCCTCAGGGACTTGAAAGGTCTGACGGTCATGTAGAACCTAGTTAAGAAGGAGGTTAGGAAGAAAGGGAAAAACGTGAAGTAGGCCAAGTCGCTGGGTACGCGGAATCTATCTATGCTAAGTATTGTGAGGAAGGTAGTTATTGCTGCGAAAGGTACGTTATACGTGGTGATAGCTAGAACTGACGCTAGTAGTCCCTTGTTTCTGAGGGCCGAGAGGCCGTGGACCTCCCTAGAGAGATTAGGGAAGCTAACTCTCCACGATAGGATAAAGGCTAGAACAGCTAGAGGGATGAATGCTAGGAACACGTACTTGTACGTGAATCTTGTTAATAGGAAGGATTCGTAGGCTGGCCCTAAGATTAAGCTGATGCTTAGACTAGCTGAGTACAAGGAGAGTAGTCTCTCTGCCCACCTTTTGTCGTTGACTAAAGACGCTGAAGTTATAAGGTTAGGCATCACGAGACCGAAAGCTAGTCCAGCTAGAGCTGAGATGGGCCATACGAGAATAGGGGACGACACGAAGAACGCCAACAAAAGTATCGCTATTGCGCCGTTAGACGCAATGAACAACTTCCTCCTCATGGTTGAAACTAGGACTGGATTGAGATATGATGTAGAGAAGAGTGTAGTTGCATACATCACTGCGGTGAGAATACCTACCTGCACATTAGAGAACCCGAACTGATACTTGGCCAGCGGGCCCACAGTAGTAGTTACCATGTTATTTGTGGCTCTGGTCGCGATAGTCATCAAGGATATTATAACCGCGACATACATCAAGGAACTTGAGACTCTCTTCAACCCATCATCCCTCCTGTATGAGATATAAAAAACTTTGTATAAGATTAAATTTTTTTATGTCTGTATAAGCTTCAGCCGATGTAACCTGAAAGTATCTTTTTCATCCCTTCCCTTAACGCTTCCTCTACTCCCTTGCTCGTCTTCCCTAGCGATAAACCTGCGTGATACCAACTCTTACCTTGGAAAGTCCTGGCTATTATGGCGCCAGCCTCAGGTCCCTCCAACCTGAATTTAGCCTCCCTGAAGTGTCTCTCAGCTAAAGCATGAACTGCCTCTGCAGCAGAATTATAGGGTATATTTCCACTGAGGTAAGCTCTCACCTTATCGAGATACACTTGGGGGATTTCGTCTGTTGGCGTACTAGGAGTGTTATAGAGTATTTCAGCTAATAGCTCAGGGTTAACATTGAAATATACCTGATGAGCCGTTCTCAGAATCTTGTCTTTAAGGTAAGAGGAGAGAAGGAACGAGTACTTTGAAGCTTCAGGAGTTATAGGCCTCAGTACTATTAGAGAGTAACCTCCTAGGCTCTCGTTTTTCTTGGTAGCTAAGTGGATGGGGATGAAACCGTTCTTGAGCCAGAACCTTAAGACTCTGATATCAGAAAGAAAGGAGGAACCTACCCAATCCATCCCCTCCTCCACGGCCCTCCGGGCCACATACGATATCAGCTTAGTACCAACTCCCTTCCCCTGTAGCTCTGGAGCCACCGCAATTCTCATCACCCTCCACCCCTTGAGCTTTCCGAAGTCCTTTAATCTCCAGAACTTTACTACCCTGTGTGGGATGAGATGACCCAGGTTCTCACCTCCCTCCGATATTCCCTCCAACCTGGTCTCGTCCAGTCCCCCCTCCTCTACAACCTGTGCCACGGCGGTCTCCGGCTGGCCTATGAATATCCTTTGAAAGCTTGCGTCTCCCAGCATCATCAGGTCGTCTGGGGTGTTCCTGTAATGTGCAGATACCAGGATCCCGTAAATTCTCCTCAACCTCTTTTCGTCCTCGAACAACTCGTTGGGAGTGACCTCTCCGTAACTTCTTGGAGGCTCGTTGATGTCCGGTTCGGCATCAAGAAGCATGACGTCATATAAGAAAGACTCCAATGGGTCTCCCTTAGAGTACCTCACGGGTTGATCTAACCTGATCCTCTGAACGTCGAACCTCTCCTCAAGGGAACTAAGATACTTCAAGAAGGCCTTACTCGATCCTTCGTATCCGTGTACCGTGGTGACTAGGATGCCCTTTTTCCATTTCCTCAACAAGTAATCAAGGGTTTCTATTCCCAGGGCTGCCGCCTCGTCTACCACTATGAAGTCTCCGTCAGCATCTCTCGATAGATCTGGCGGGAGCCACCTGATCCTGCTTTCCCCCACCTCGAGCGCCATTAGCTTGCCTTCCTTAGATTCCACCTTTTTGTATCTCCTTCCAAGGGCCCTCAACCCCACCTCCGAGAATCTCATTACCTCTCTTCCAGACCAGTATGAAGGAGACGTAACGACTACGGAAATAGGATACTTAGTCTCCCCTATTAGGGCAGAGAGGGCCAAACCCACTGAGGCACTCTTTCCCCTACCCCTGGAGGCAGTGACTGCCAACAGCTTTCTCCCCTCCTCCAGTACTAGGTCAGCTTCGTCCACAACCTTAACCTGATCGTCGGTCAAACACTTCTCCGATATCTTTGGGTGCTTTCCCATCCTAGTCCTCCTGGGCCTAGACGTCTCAGAGGGAGAATACGACCTCACCGTGACCTGATCGTCCTTAACTATTATAATTCCCCTGTGAACCTTTAGTTTTTCAATGAACCTCCTCTCAAAGAGGTCTCCTACCCTTCCTTCTCTCACCAAGGTTGACTTGTATAGCTTCATGGTCTGAAGGTTATCCGTGAATATGATCACTACTCCACCTCCGCGGGCAGTTTCGGCAGCCCTCATGATGTAGGAGGGCCTGAAATCATCTAATGCGTCTATTAACACGAGGTCAAAGGACTGTCCTAGGAACCTCTCTGAGGAGGAGTAATCAATATCTATTACTGAATTCATGACTGAGGTTAAGTTCCTCAACCTTCCTTTACTTCCAGGTGCCCAGGGATGAAAGTAATATGCTGCCTCGGCCCTAGGGTTCAAGTCGAGATAAAGTTTCACCACATCAGCTACCGCCCTTTGAAACTGGTTACCTTCTATAAAGACCAAGTTTCTGAAGAAACCCTTCAAACCCTTTTCGAGGGCTGACCTCACTTCGTCACTTGACTTCATAGATCGGCCTTTCCCCTTTAAGAGCCAAGAGCAAGTTCTTCACTGCAACTTCTGCCATCCTTTCCCTGGTTTCCCTTGTAGCACTCCCCAAATGCGGGGTCAAAACCACGTTTGGAAAATTTGTGAGGGGGTTGTCCCTTTCTAAGGGCTCTCTCTCAAATACGTCTAGAGCAGCTCCAGCTATCTTACCTTCCTCGAGGATCCTGATCAGATCCACTTCATTCACTACCGGACCTCTGGACGCGTTTATCAGGAAGGCTGTCCTCTTCATGAGCCTGAGCCTTTCGTAGTTGAGCATGTGATAGGTCTCCCTGTTTAGATCTACCGTTACTACCAAAAAGTCCGACTCCTTCAGTAGAGTATCCAGGTCGACAAAAGTTGCATCAACATCGTGTTCGGACCTGCTGTAATAAATTACCTTCATGTCGAAACCCTTCGCCCTCTTCAGTATGGCTCTTCCTATTCTTCCCATTCCTAATATCCCTAAAGTACTATGATGAACCTCCTTTCCCAACATGAATTCCGGATGCCAAGGTTTGTCCCAGAGCCCAGATCTTATCAACTTGTCTCCTTCAACTATCCTCCTAGCCACTGAGATGAGGAGTCCAAATATCAGATCAGCAGTGGCATCAGTTAGAACCTCAGGAGTGTTAGTAACTATTATGCCCTTGCTTTTGGCGTAAGCTACGTCTATGTGATCAAAACCAACGCTGTAAGTGCTTATGACCCTGAGTTTCTTACCTGCGTCTATCACCTCCTTATCTACCTTTTCAGTGAGCGTCACGAGTATCCCGTCCTTATCGTGAATTCTCTCCAAGATCCATGATTTTGGGGGCGGAATTTCCCCTTGCCACATCTCTACATCTACCTCCTCAGCCAACCTTTCAATCCATCCTCCAGGTAGCCTCCTCGTGACTAAAACTTTCATCGTCCTAAAGTTACCCACTTCAAGCTAATGAAACTTACAACATACACGACTAATTATCGAACATCATAAAAATGTAGTAGTCTAAAAGGACCTATCTAAATTGTTCGGTTATAGAAGGGGTTTGGAGGGGGTTCGGGCTTCATTGAATTTTCATGAATTTATATCCAATCCTCAGCCCTTGAGCTTCACCGGGGTCACGGGGAAACCCGTTACTCCTCCGTCCCCTTAACGGGGTAACCTAAACCCACCTACTCCCAGTGGGAGTGAGAGAGGTGTGGAAACCCGCACATCTTGAGGAAGATGTTGAGGGACGCGTTAAGTTGCCTGTCCAGGGTGAAACCACACCTCTCACACCTGAAAGTCCGACCTTTCGGGAAACCCGTCCACATCTCGGTAGACCCAAAATCATTCTTCTAAAAATATTTGATCTAATATTTCAATTATGGGAAGAGGTAAAGGTCTAAGGCGAGGGAGTCGCTGTAATACTCATGAGCAGAGTGAAGGGGTCAGCGTTAGCAAGAAAGGGATTTCAGCCCAGTTATTAACAGAGGCACATGTCACCTCGCAATATGTTATGTCTAAATAAGTAAGTTTATAACCGACTTATCATAAATCTGATCATGGAGCCTCTGGAAATAGTCGACAAGGCCAGGTGGAATAACGTCCATACTCTTCTGTTCACATCCTTAGGTTTAGGGTTTTTCATGTGGGGGACAATAAGTAGCATAGCTCCACTTTACTACCCATCTGTCAACAACGTCTATTTCATCGTTGCTCCAATAATAGCCACAATAGTGGGAGATCTGATCTTCCCTCTTCTGTCTGACAGATTATACGGGAGAAAAAGGACGTTCCTCATGACGATGTCCATGTATGGAGCAGGTACCATCATAATAGTCGCCTCGTCGATCTTGCCTAGTCTTACGTCTTTGAGTCCTTCTAAACCACCTTTACTCTACCTACTTACTTTGGGCATAGTGTTGGGTGTGTTGGGTGTCGAAGGAGAGGTGCCTGTCATGTTATCCTATGCAGCTGAGATGATGCCGCTGAAATACAGGGAGAAGATATTGATATTGGCTCCAAACTTCGATAACGTCGGGGCAATGGTCGCCTCTGGGTTAGCCTTGCTATCGAGTGCTTTGTCCAGTTCGGTTCAGCTCCTAGCTCTCTCCTTAGTGGCAGTAATAGGAGTGGCCTTCCTCATTGTTGTCAGAATGAAGCTGCCTGAGTCAGTTAGATGGCTTTACATTAAGGGAAATAAGGAGGCTGTGAGCTCTGAGATTAAGAAGATCTCCCCAAAGGTCGAGGACATTAAGGAGAGGTCGGAAGTGAGAAGGGTTAGTCTAACTTCTAGGTTCCTATTTCTGGTAGTCATAGGAGTGTCCCAATACCTGACTTACGGTCTCATGGCCTTCTACATCGGAGATTTCTACTTCCCAAGCCAAGAGAACATGATAGTATTCATCGCGAACCTGGGGGCGAGTGTGGCGGGATTCCTAGCTACGTTAATCATAGATAGGGAGAGAACTAGCTCGTTCAGCTTATTCTCTTTCACTGGAGGATTTTTGACGATCGTGGCAATACTCTTCTCCCTGAATACTGTGAGAGTCTCCCCGGCTCTCTTCTACTCCCTTCTCTTCGCCAATATGGTCTTCAGTGAGTTTGGATGGGCAGTTAGAACCATATATGAACCTCTACTGCTCCCCAACTCAAATAGGGCGTTCTTGATAGGCATGGTAAGGTTGTTTCCAATAACCCTTAGTTCCTTATCCGTGTATTACAGTAGTTACTTGAGCTCGCCGTTCTCCTATGTACTTTACAATACCGTATTATGGGCTTTGGGAGCCGGAGCTACGATATGGTGGTACCTCAAGGGATACGATGTGAAAAGAGTTTCCTTAGAGCTTACGTCTCAAAGTAAATTACCCGTAACCAAATGAACGCTTTTCAGCTGGGCTACGGAAAGACTTATATTATTATTTAAATTAAAATGTATATATGAAAATAGTTTTAGCGTACGACGGTTCTGATTACTCGAAGAAGGCCTTACTCTATGCACTTAAGCTCATGAAAGAAAAGGACGAAATTCACGTCGTCACCGTGGTGAAGGAGGTCCCTAGAAGTCCAGAGCAGGTTATCGTGGAAAGTGAGACTAAGGCGGAAAAAATGCTAGAGGAGATCAAGAGGGAAATTGAGGGTTACAGTGTAAAGACTAAGATCCTCGAAGGTAGTGACGTAGCCTCAGCGCTAGTGGAATACTGCAAGAAAATAGAGTGTAACATGATAGTTACAGGTACTAGGGGCTTAACCGGTGTAAAGAAAGCAATATTGGGAAGCGTATCTAGTGCATTGGTCAACAAGTCAGATGTACCTGTTCTAGTTGTAAAGTAACGATATATCTTTTTTACTCTTGCACACTAGACTAGTCTATGTACTCCATTGAAACCAGAGATCTCACAAAGAAGTACGGTGACTTCGTTGCCGTAGACCACATAAGCTTTACTGTGAAGAGAGGAGAGATATTCGGTCTCCTGGGACCTAACGGTGCAGGGAAGACCACAACCATAAAGATGCTTACAGGGCTGACTCCACCAACCGAGGGGGACGCTCTTGTAGCTGGATTCAGTATAGTGAGTAATCCCATAGAGGTAAAGTCCAGGATAGGTTGGATTTCGTCAGAGGTCATCCTCGATGACGATCTCACCGGATGGGAGAACCTAGAGATACAAGCCCGTTTAACTGGAGTAAAGAATTGGAAGGAGAGAGCCACAGAGCTCCTGAAATATTTTGGAATACTTGAGTTTAAGGACAGGAAGGCGGGAAAGTTCTCCACTGGGATGAGAAAGAAGCTGGAGATAGCCATGGCACTCCTGAACTCCCCTGAGGTTATTTTCATGGATGAACCTACCATAGGCTTGGACGTCAACACCAGGGCTACCATGTGGAATCTCATTAGACAGATAAACAAGGACTACGAGGTTACAGTCCTCTTAACTACTCACTACATGGAGGAGGCAGACTCGCTGTGTAATAGGCTAGGAATAATCAACAAAGGTAGGATAATTGCCATGGACACTCCGGAAGAATTGAAGAATAAATACGGTGGAGATGTAATAGAGATAGAGCTTAAGCCAGGCGCTAAACTCAACGTGAACCTGGAGAACACTCAAGTCACAGACAGTAGAGTGAGGATAAGGGTGAACAACGCAGAGTCTGCCCTCATGGACTTGATAAGAGCTGTAGGCGGAGATAACATAAAGGGGATAAGGGTGAACAAGTCCAGCCTGGACGTAGTCTTCATTAACCTGACTGGTGGAACGATGGAGGAACAGGAGTTTGACGCAAGGAGGTTTTATGCCATGATAAGGAGGGCGAGAAGATGATGGATAGACTTTACGCCCTTTATATGAGGGAGGCTAAGAGGATTTTCAGGAGCGTCTACATGTGGATCGTGTTGATTTCACAGCCCGTAATGTGGCTGATCTTCTTCGGCAGTAGTTTTTCAGGGGTGCCAAAACAAGTGCTGATAAGTTTCTTTCACACTGATAATTATATTGCCTTCATCCTGCCGGGGGAGTTAGCAACATCAACGCTCTTCGTAGGGATGTTCAGCTCCATGAGTCTTATTCAGGATAAGAGATTTGGTTATCTCAAGAGGGTTCTCATAACGCCCACTCCCAAGTACGACGTGTTCTTGGCCAAAGTCCTAGGAGGTATGACGCGAGGACTTATACAGGCTCCGATACTGCTAGCAGTCAGTGTAGTGTTAGGTGTCAGGATGAACCTGACTCCGCTGTCCATTGGGGTATTATTTCTATCCTTGGCCTTCGTGGGGATTGGGTTCTCATCACTTTACTCCATTTTTACACTCACGACTGCAGATTGGCAGGCTCCAGGAGTCATATCAAACTTGATTAATCTTCCCCTCATGTTCTCGAGCACTGCTCTATTCCCGAAAGCGTTCTTCCCCTCTTGGCTTAAGCTGATCAGCGATGTCAATCCTCTCACCTATGCGGCGGAGCTCAACAGGGGAATGTTGCTCTACAACGATCCCTCATGGAATTACCTCCTTTACTTGGCAGTATTCGCACTGGTTATGTTAAGTTTGGGGAGCGTGCTCACTAACAAGTTCCTGTATGCCGAGTGAAATTGCACCTTGAAACTTCCAACTCTTCTTTAAACCAACGTGAGCTAAGTTACCGGAGCTTTCTTCTTTAACCTATCCATGTACTCCTCGATTGTAATCACTCTATTCTCTTCATCAACCACTAGGGACCCAGGTCTTCCTCTTCTCCCCTTGGCACTATACCATACAACGATCACCGACAAAAGGGCTACAAGGGTGAACAGGGATATGGAGTTAGGCTGAATAGATTGAATTATGCCCCAAACATTGAGGCTGGTGGCAATTATGGGTATTAGTAGGGTATAGACGGAGAGCTGAGATATTCTGGCATAAAACACGGGGACTCCAAAACCATCTATAACCCTTCCCATCAACCAAAATATCCCTGTAATAACTCCCACTATGGCGAAGGCGTCGGACAAGCCAAGAACTGAGGTGAACAGTGCTACTACCAAAGCTGATAAAAGAGCTACTAGGAGCGTTGACACCAGGGGCTCGCCACTCTTAGTGACATTGGTTAAGAACCTCGGAGCAGCTCCTTCTCTTCCCAAATTAAACAATATCCTGGCAGAGCCTAGCGTAGTCCCAATATTAGATGCTAAGAGACTGTTTGCAGACATTACTAATGCTATAAACATGGGTATAGATCCGTATCTATACATCTCGAAAAGTAGGGGTTGAGGAGAGTTAGCCAGGTCACTCAAGGAACCCCCCCAAAGGGTTACTAATGCATAGGTTCCCAGAAACATGGAGAGCCCACCTATTAACAGGGATAGCCACATGCCTTGAGTGATAGTCTTCATAGGCTTCTTTGCCTCCTCTCCTAGATAAGTAGCAGCACCTGCACCAGATATACTGACCATGGAGAGAACAAACGCTTGGGCAATATTATTTGGACTCGCTCCGTCAGGAGTTAGATATTCTAAGTGAAAGGGTTCCCTAAGAGAAACCAGGAAGAGGGCAACAAGGAGGACGACTTCAGCTGTGGTACTCACTGAAACTACATATCCAAGAACTTTCTTTATCTGTGTGAGAGACAACAAGGTCGGATATAAGATCCCAAAGGCTAGGATAACCCCTTCACTCCACCAAGGAAGAGTAAATCCGAGTATGCCTAAACCTATATTAATCAGTAGATAAAGAGTGATCACGTTGACCGCATTAAGGAAAGAGTAGGCAAAGACCTCAGTGAGTGCCTCGAAGAATGACAAAAACTTGTTTCTCCAGGCGCTATAACCGAAAGTGTAGTATCCTCCCGCTGAGGCTATCCTCCTGGTATAGGACGTAAGAGTGTAGATCCATAGGGCACTACCCATGAGAGCCAGCAAAGTGGTGAAGACCACGGAGTGGCCTGCATAGAGGATTGCAGCCGTCGAAGTTGAGACTACACTACCTAGAGGGGCAGTAACTGCCATCGCTTGACCGTAAGTTTCCTTGAGCGAGATTGAACCTCGGCTTAGCCTCATAATCTCCCTTTAAGCTTTTCGATCCTAAATAGTTAAAAAGTTTCCCTGACTCAAAAGGGCTTCTTCATATAAGCTTAAAGGGTGATCCCCTGAAAAAGTTTACAATGAGCTTAAATGGTGAATGAACGAATTAGGGGACAAAGCTAGTTCTAAAGTACATTGTTTCTTATCAATTCAAATAGAAAGGTATATTATTTCGGTCCGGTAGATGAAGTGGCCTCCACTAATGCTCTCATGATGGCCTCAAATCGTATCTTCATTTCTGGAGGCATCGGTTTCTTAGGCTGAATAGTTTTAAGTTCCTCCAAAGCCTTCTTTAATGTCTTAATTGCGTCTTCTGGATCTCCTTGCAAGGCGTAATAAGCTCTCTTAATGGACTTGCTTATTTCTTTGAATTTGTTTAGATCATCTTGAGTAAATATACCTTCCTTGAGCAAGTAAGTCTCCATATCCGTAGTAACTAAGGGAATTTGAAGGTCGATTAGGGTCCACAGCTTACTGACAATGTCCGCCATAAGGTAACATCACAGATCGGGCTTTAAAGTGCTTTTATGGACCAAAAAACCCTCACACAGTAGCCTTTTTGATGAGATGTGAAACACTTGATGCATCTTTCAACCTCCACGGTCTTATAATACGTGTCTCCTGGTTTGTCAATACCGTTTATATAACGGGGGGTTCAAAGGGGGCGGAGGATCCTCACCGTGAGGATGGATAACCCCCTTCGTAGTTAACACTTGTATACTTCTTTTTCAAACATTCTATCAATGACACTCGCTGAGAGGGTAAGCGTCACCGAGACGCCTTGGTCAAAGCGAGGGTCGGTGAGGTACGCCTCTGCTCCAATCAACAGTCCCATATGGGGACACCGCAGGTTCACTCAATGCTCGGGGCTGGTGAGGCCCGTAGTGCCTGTGGAGCTCCGCCCTCTACCCTTTGGGCAAGGTGTGGCAAAGAGGCAGGAAGCCCCGTCCGTTAGGGCAGGGTAGTTCACTGCTTTAGTCCATCCACCTAGACCGTTTCACTCAGCCTTCAATTTGACATAAGAGAGCCAATGATGCGGTGAACTTACTACAGAGCTACTTTAAGCAACTCACTTCCGCTTATATCTCTTCAACGGTTTAGAGGTACCATAACTGCGCCCCTTGATACCCTGACGAAATTTCTCGTTAGAGGGTTATACAGCCCTCGGATGCTTCAGGAAACCCTCTTGCTTAGGATGCTGAGGGAGTCAAGTCAGTGCAGCAGTTATGGGATTTCTCGTTAGGTGTAGCCTTGAAGTCAAGGCAAAATCTAATACCTGCTGCCAGTGCAAAGATGTTTGATGCTTTTTAGTCACCTTTGTCGAAAAGTAAACGGACATTGATAAAGATTAACGTCTTAGGAGTGAAGGAAGGTGTAGGAAAGTCCACCGTGGCCTTGAGCCTAGCTAGAGGACTGTCCTCAAAGGGGACGACCCTTCTGGTCGATAAGACACCATCCTGCGGTCTGTGGAGGAAGTTAGGTAGACAAGACGACTTCTGGTGCGAAGATAAACTCTGCGTGCTCAAGTTGTTCAAAAGACCTTTCAGGATAGGAGAGAACGATCTGAAGGAGGCCTTAGAGAATTTGGAAAACGTATATAGAAACGGATGGGACTTCGTGGTTATAGACAACTTCTCCTGTGCTACTCAGGAAAACCATCTCGTCAAGGTAGACGCCTATGCCCTTACGGTCTTCGTCACAGACGTCCCCAACATAAGGAGCACCCTCGACTACTCCATGAATTTCCCCAACAAGTATGCACTCATAGTCAATATGGTTCCAGAGGGATATAGGATACCTGTAGAGCTATTAGGGGAATTCCTGTTTAAGATCACTGTTCCTTTGATTGACACGAGCGATCTCTCGACTTTTCTCAAAGGAATAGTTGAGGACATAACTGAGATATCGTCCAAGTTTTCATAAAGAGAGGAAGATTTAGCTTGACGTTAAAGCTGTTTTCACGAAAGTATTTTAGAGTCCTGGTTTTACACCTTATGACATGTTATACCAACTGGGTGTAATCGCCTCGGCTCTGGCCGGTCTAACCGTAGTGCTAGGTGGTATAGTTGAGGGCTATGGGTACGGGCTCTCCTTGGGAACTAAGTGGCCTTATACTAGGGACATTCATCAGGTCGCTCTTAAGGGAGACCCAGAGGCAATGCATAGGATAAGTGCTACAGTAGTGGGGTTGATTTCCCTCGCCCTGTTAGTTCTCAGTCCTTCAGTGATAACTGCCATTGGATTCGTCTCCGTGGTATTTACCGCCCTGTTGGGGATGGCTACCCTCTACGTCTTAGCGGGAAAGCTCCCTTCGGTCTTTCAAGGTCTTCATGACATAGCTGCCTATACCACTTTCGTCACTTATCTACTCATGTTCCTTGAGGGCTTAGGATATAAGGTGAACGTTCTCAATTTCCTCATCGAAGCAATAGTTCCTCCTCATTTCCTATACTTCGTCATCTTCATGGGGGGTGTCGTTACGGGCCTCAGGAGGATGTCTCGGCCTATAGGTCAGGTCAGGAAACCGCAGGGAAGGATACAGTGGGCTTGGGCCATTCACGGGGTTTTAGCTATAATCTTCGTCTTAGCCGTGATTTATCTCCACTACTGGCTAACCCTGGTCTTCACGATTCTGGAGATAGGAGCTGGACTATGGGTCTACAGGAGTATAAACAGGAATCCAGAGAAGCCTGGAGCGTCAGTAGGATTTCACCAACTGTTCTCGCTCCTGACTGTAGTGGCCATAATACTCAACTCGTTATCCGTTGTAGCCTAACGTTCAGGCGAGGTGCATCAAATCACAGCTCATAGTGTTGTGAATTCATCACCTAGGTCTTCAAGCGATATGCCCAATTGAGACTCTTCAGTGACGTTATAATATTTTTTCGCTAATATACTCACGGCTTCATACAACAGTTCAGTAGCCCTAGATCTGCTCATACCTATAGTGGAGATCAGATAAGACCAGGGTCTTCCCTGGAGTACCTTAGCCACCAGTACCCTCTCGTGATCCTCAGTTAGTTCCCAATCCCTTTTGGAATCCCAGAAGTACTTTTGAACCAAGAGGTGAATTCCGTCAGCTGAGGACTCATAGGGACTGCTTCCCTGTAGGAACGCTGCTATTTTGGCTAAATACACTCTACTTACCGCTATTTCCCTATGTGTTTTAGCACCTCTCAGGAGAATGACGGCCATGTCGGGGGTCATGTTGAAGTAAACGTCGTGGATAGTGTTGAGCAACTTCTCCTTGAATATCGCTGTGGCGACTCCAACGGCCTTTCTGGCCCTGTCAGTGAGGGGCTTTATAACCACAACTGGGAAGTCCCCGAATTTCTCGTTTCTCTTAGGTGAGACGTGGACTGGGTAAAAGCCGTTCTTGACCCAGAACCTAAGAACCTTTGGATCGCCCATAAAAGATGAACCTACCCAATCCAACCCCTGTCTTTCAGCATCAGAGACTATGAAGTTAAGCATTGCACTCCCTATTCCCATCCCCTGGGATTCCTGGACTACTGCTATCCTAACTATCCTCCAACCTCTCATGTTGCCTATGTCCCTTATCCTGGAGTGCTTCAGTAACCTGTCAGGAATCAGGTCACCGTCGAAAGTACCACCTCTCAGGGAGAGGTCTATCATTGTATCCTGTAATCCCCCCTCCTCGGATATTTGGGACACTGCGACGTATCCGTCTCTTGACCTCATGGCTTTTATGACGTGATGAGGTCCGTCCCCCATTATCATCAAGTCGTCCGGGTTGTTCCGGTAGTGGGCCGAGACCAATATCCCATAGACCTGAGACAGGGAAGAATCGTCACGAAACAGTTCACCCTTGTCTAAGGTTTCGTACTCCAGGAGTTCCAGATCCTTGGGAGAGATCGGCTCAGCATTGAGAACTAGGGCATCGTAAAGCCACTTCTCTATAGGATCTCCCTCTGCATACCTTAAAGGCCTGTTCATTGTTAGCCAACGTGTCCAGACTTTCTTCTCCGCCATTAGGTTCCTGAGGTATCTGAGAAACGCTTTCCCAGAACCCTCATAGCCATATATCGTGGAGATGAAGGCCACTTTCTTCCAGTTGTTTACGTATTGAGCGAGTAAGTTAACACCTATTGCTGCAGCCTCGTCAACTACTAGGACTTCACCTTCCTCATTCACAGCTGTCTCTGGATTAACATAGACTATTGAATAGTTGTCTCCCTTTAGGGATCTAATCAGACCTACGTCCGATAAAGTGACATCAGGTTCGTCTCCCAACGATTTCAAACCTAACCTAGCGAATTCCATGACCTGAGAAGCAGAAGAGAGCGAGGGTGCCGTAATCACAGCCCTGAACCTCCTCTCTGAATTCATTCTCTCCCACGTCAGGCCGGCCAATGCGAGTCCGGCGACAGCACTCTTTCCTCTACCTCTGGGGGCCACTAGAACGAGTACCCTGGGGCCACCTCTATTCAGGGTTCTGAACTCTTCTAAAACCTTGTTCTGATCCTCAGAGGCACAAAGTTCGTGCAGTTCCTTTGGGAACCAAATCCTCTTGGGTAGAGATTTAGCTTGAGATACCTTCACTTCGCCGGTGAAGGGTTTCCCTAGGTACTCACTATCTGCCAGGAAGACTCCCTCATGTTCCCTTAATTTTCTCCTGAACCTCTCCTCATAATATTCGTAAATTACACCTCTCTTCGCAATGGAGTTCCTGAAGAGCTTATCCTTAGTCAGATCATTGGTATACATTATCACCAGCCCTCCTCCACTGGCTAAGTCTGTGAGCCTCCCTAGGTAGTTGGGCTGGAAGTTATCCACCAAGTCGAGGACAACTAGATCGTAGGTCTTCCCTAAATAGTACTCAGAACTGGAGTAATCGATGTCATCCACCTTTCCCCTGAGTTGACCCCTGATGAGTTCAAACCTTTCCTTCGCTCCATCTGCCCAAGGGTGGAAAGCATAAGCTACTCTAGCCTCTTTTGCACCCTCGAAGAAAGCCGATATTACGTCACTCAAATCGTCCATGAAGTTCTCCTTCTCGATAAACACCAAGTTCCTGTAGAATCTCCTCCTTGCGTCCACCATGGCCTCCCTAAGCTTACTCAGAAAATCCTCTCTACTCTCCACGATCAACCAACTCATACTTCTTTCTTAAAGCTTCTTCTACGTCAATGCCGGCAAGGTTAGCTATGGATATGGCCCAAGCCAACACGTCCGCTAACTCCTCCTCTATGGAGGACTTGTCACCGGATAGGAGAGCCTCAGCCAACTCACCTACTTCCTCAACGAACCATGTATACGTTGCGAATAGGCCCCTTTCACTGTCCTTCTCAAAAAATTTCTCCCTAAGTCTCTGCTGAACCTCCTTAACCTCCAAGTCCTACCTCCCTCCTTAAGAGTCTCAATACCTCTCTACTTAACTGTACATTTAAGGTTCTCAATACCTCTCCATTTCGGTCCACAAAGTATATCACTATCTTCGCCTCCTGGGATATGCCCTCTACAAAGGTTGCGTCAGCATAATATTCAAGGTAAAGTGGGTTCTCAGGTTCGTCAAGCACTATATTCCTGATTAACAACTCTTCTCCCTGCCTGTCAATTTCCAGCTCAACCTCAGGGTTGTCCACCTTTGGAATGTCGGTAGTCAAGCAGACGACCTTACTCTCGCAGCAGACTGTGCACATCCCTTCCTGGAGCTCTGACAAGAGATCAGAGGGAAACTTCAATTCACATTTTATTTTCCCCGCAGTTATTAAGTAAGTATGCCAGCAGCGGTTGGTAAGAAAATCGTAGCCTCACAAAATTATGTAGCCTCTCACGTAGGGGCCAAAGTCTTGGAGAACGGGGGGAACGCGTTCGACGCCGCTATCGCGGTAAGTGCTGTATTATCCGTAGTGATTCCCCACACTAGCGGGCTTGGCGGAGATGGGATGCTATTAGCTAAGACTCCAGGAGGGGTTATAGCTTACAACTCGACCGGCTGGGCCCCAAAGAACCTGAATGTGGAGAGAATAGAGAACGACAGGGGCCCACTCACTGTAGTGGTTCCGGGGCTCGTGGAGCTTTGGAACCAAATGTTGGACTACACGACCATGGACCTGAGGGACCTCTTGGCACCTGCAATAAGGTTGGCCTCTGATGGATTTTACGTAGGAAGGGGGCTCCACCACGCAATAATCAATTCTCAGAGGCTGAGTAGAGAGTGGCAAGGAGTGTTTGGAGACAAGAGGTTTGGCGACTTCCTCCAACTTCGAAAGCTAGGCAGGATACTAAAGGAGATCGCCAAGGAGCCTAGATCATTCTATGAGGGTAGAGTCGCTGAGTTGTTGGTCACAGGTCTCAAGTCCCTGGGAGTTCCGGTTGACGCAGAGGACTTCTCCGAGTTCAGAGCAGAGAAGGTAAAGTTAGTGGAGACCCAATATAAGGACTACAAAGTAATGGAATTCCCACCGAACTCCCAAGGGATCACCACCCTTCAAATCCTCAAAATGGTGGATATGGCTGGGATAAACAATTACCCCTATAACGACGTAAGGAGAATAAATGAACACGTCAGGATAGCAGGGCTGGCTTATGAGGATAGGAACAACTTCATTGCTGATCCGAGGTTTCACCCTGCTCCAGACTTCTTGCTAGATAAAGAGTACCTTAGTAAGAGGATGTTGGAGGCTGGAATAGAGGCTAAAGTTAACGAGTCCGGAGACACCACGTTCTTCGTGGTCGCAGATGGGGAAAACGAGATAGGGATGATTCAAAGTCTCTTCTATCCCTTTGGGTCGGGGCTGGTGGTTGAAGAGGTGGTATTTAACAATAGGGGGTTCAACTTCACTGAAGGTAAGAACAAGCCTGAAGGGAGGAAGAGACCGATGCACACACTCTCCATAGCGCTCCTCGAGAAAGACTCTGAAGACGTGATCGTGGGTTGTGCAGGTGGTGATCTCAGACCTCAAATTCATTCGGAGGTCATAGAGTATTACATAGACTACATGATGGAGATTGACGAAGCAGTTAATGCTCCCAGGTTCATGTTCACTGGGAATAAAGTGATAGCCGAAAGTCGGCTCGGAGTTCCCTCAACTAGGCTTGAGGCTTTCTCACCGGAAGTGGGAATAGTTCAGGCCTTGAAGAGGAGGAAGGATAGATACATAGCTGTGGCAGATCCCAGAAGTGAAGGTACCGCTATACCCGCAGTATGACTTACTCACCTCCATGGAAAGGACATGGGTCACTCTGAACTACCTATGTTCTGTGCCATGGGTTTAGATCAAACTTATCTAACTGGTCCTTTTTCAAAATTCTTTTCTACTATTTATTTTCAATCTTCATATCTCACCCTGTTCCACTCGACTCGTACTCCGCTGGAGTTTGTCTCTCCCATGAGAACGTGTAGTCTCATTACGCACCTAATCCCCTCTCTCCTGGATGTTAGGTGATCTCTTGAGAATGTTTATAACCCCCCCTCAAGATACTTTTACATTGATTCGAATGAACCTGGTTTCACTGAAGCTAAAGATGGGCATGTTGTTCTTAGGCCTAGCTGTGGTATTAGCGGGCTTCGCGCTGGTCTACGGTGTCCTTGGCTACCTTTACGGATCCTTCACTCCATACATAGTTTTAGGAGCTCTAATTTTCGTCGGATTTCTTAATATAATTCAGTGGCTCGCTGGGCCGTACCTTATTAATGCGATGTATAGAGCCAGAGAAGTAAATCCCGATGACCCTCTCTACGGATGGCTAGTTCCTTTGGTAGATGAGGTGGCGTTATACAACAGGATATCGAGGCCTAAGGTTTATGTGGCTGACGTACCTTTCCCAAACGCTTTCGCATATGGTAGTCCCATTGCAGGCAAGAGAGTGGCCGTAACACTCCCCTTACTCAGATCCCTGTCGAGAGAGGAGTTAAAAGCGGTGTTAGGTCACGAGTTAGGACACTTGAGACATAGAGATGTAGAGATACTCATGGCCATAGGGCTCATCCCCACGCTGATATACTGGATAGGGTATTCCCTCATGTGGAGTGGGTTCTTAGGTGGACAGAGGAATAACTCCCTATATGCCTGGGCTATAGGCTTAGGGCTTCTTGTGGTGAGTTTCATTTTCCAGTTGTTTGTGATAGCGGTGAACAGACTAAGGGAAGCTTACGCTGACTTGAACTCGGCTCTAACTGTACCAGGAGGAGCCGAGAACCTGCAGAGGGCCTTGGCCAAGATAACCCTCATGATGGATCCTAACGCTGTCAAGAAGTACAGAAACAAGGTGATGAACATGCTCTTCTTCTCCAGCCCTGTGGAAGTTCCCTCCCAAGACGTTGACGAACTTATAGGGTATTGGAAGTCAATTAAGGTTCCTTGGTACGCAGACTTATTCAGCGATCATCCCCATCCGGCCAAGAGAATTCAGATGCTGGAGAGGCTCAAGCAAGTCTATAGTTAAACAAAATTGATCAAATTTTTTCGAAATAAAGTAAAAGTTTCTTTTTAGTAGACATTATGAAAAACTTTAAAGTAGACAAGACCATAAGGCTGTTGATAAAGATGAGGGCCGTTATCTTGGGAGTGGACGGATATCTAGGGTGGGCCCTAGCCCTTAGGTTAGTGGTCAGAGGTCATGAGGTCCTGGGAATAGATAATCTGTCGACCAGGAGATTTTCCAATGAGGTCGGTGCTGACTCGGCTTTCCCCTTACCTTCTCCCGAAGAGAGGGAGAGGGCTGTGAAGAAGCACTTGGGCGGAAGCTTCAAGTTCGTTGTTGGGGACGTCAGGGACAAGAACCTCCTGGACGAAACCATAAGGGGGTTTAAACCGGACGTCGTAGTTCACTTCGCAGAACAGAGATCTGCTCCATACTCCATGAAAGATTACGAGCACGCTAGGTACACACTTGAAAATAATATTATAACTACGTTGAACCTTCTGTACTCTGTTGCCGAAATAGACCCCTCGATCCATATACTCAAGATGGGAACTATGGGAGAGTACGGAACTCCCAATTTCGACATACCTGAATCCGCTTTCGTTGAGGCTGTAGTGAACGGAAAGAAGGACGTGATACCTACCCCGAAATGGGGAGGATCATTCTATCATTGGAGTAAGATATTCGACACCTACTTACTCCTGTACAAGGGGAGACTCTCTAACCTCACCATAACTGACATTATGCAGGGACCCGTTTACGGCACTAGGACTGAGGAGATAACGGATGAGTCACTGAGGACAAGGTTCGACTTTGACGAGACGTGGGGCACTGTGATTAATAGGTACTGTGTTGAAGCAGTGCTGGGTTTGCCCCTAACTCCTTACGGTAAGGGTAAACAGACCAGAGGTTTCATCTCGTTGGAGGACAGTGTGGAAGCGCTGAGGATCTTACTCGAGAACCCGCCGAAACAAGGAGAGTACAGGGTGGTTAATCAGTTTGCAGAGATTTACAACGTCACACAGTTGGCACACATTGTTAAGGAAGCCGCGGAACAGTTGGGAATGAGAGTGGATATAACTCACGTGAGGAACCCAAGGGTTGAGGCAGAGGAACATTATTATAACCCGGAGATAAAGGTCCTTCCGTCTCTAGGTTTCAGACCTAAAAAGAACATAAAGGAAGAGACGAAGGTTATGCTCAAGGATCTTCTGCCATATAAGAATAGATTGGAGAGATTTAAGGAAGCGATTATGCCGAAAACACATTGGAAATAACTTGCTAGGAAGTTTAAAGTGAAGTAACTGGGCCCTCTTAGGAAAGGTTGAAATTCGTTTATACTTGCGTTTTCGCCATTAGTTTTGGGAAGAGAAAGGAATCACGAAAGTTAACGAAGCTCTGACCCCTTGTATGTGTACTCAAGGGCCTTGAAGTAATTATCCGGATCCCCCACGTTGAGCCATCTTTCCTTCTCCAAAAGCAAGGCATAAACTTCCCCTCCGTCATCTATGAGTTCCTTTATTCCATACGTCAACTCTAGTTCGCCGTCTTTGACTTCAACCTTTTTCAAGGCACTCATGATTTTCCATGAAAATACATAGACAGCGGATATGGCCAAGTCGGACTTGGGGTCTTTAGGCTTCTCCTCGGCGTCCTTTACCTGGAAAAGCCTGTGAGTCTTATAATTTCCTTTATCAATAACTTGGACTATACCGTACCTGTGCGGGTTGGTCACCCTCCTAACGAGGAGGACGGCATCTGGATTAATCTCATCAAAAAGAGCTGAACTTTCAGAGTAACCGCCTGTGAGCACTCCATCGTCCGCATGAACGAAAAAGGGATCCCTTCCAACAAAGTCCTCAGCCCTAAGCACGGCATCGCCAAAGCCCTTAGGTATATGTTGAGTAACAAACGTTACTCCCCTTTCAGAGAGGTAGTCCACGAGAAGCCTGCCGTGATTCCCAACGACAATACAGTGTCTTTCAACACCTACCGAGGTGAGAGAGTCAATGATCAAGTCCACTATAGGCCTCATCACGAACTTTCCATCCTCTCTCGTGAAGAGAGGAAGCAATGCCTTGGGCAAAACAGAGGTAATATACTTCATTCTACTGCCCTTACCTGCAGCCGTGATCACACTTTTCTTAACCAAGGTAATCAACTTTCATGAGCGTAGAATAAATCTTTATTCCGTAACATCGTGGTTGAGGTTCTGCCTTATATAGTCATCACTGGCCGTTAAATTTACGTAAATCGCTATTAAACCCTGAGGTAAACAAAAAGACTTGAAAGTTGTAAATAGCTCAATTTGAGCACAGCGACTTAATCAGAGCTCTCACTCCATATCTCCCTCAAAGAGGTCATCCAGCGCCCTAGCTATGTCTCTTATTGATACTATTCCAACCAACTTACCTTCCCCATCTACGACGGGAAGATGCCTTATGTTATAAGATCTCATCAAGCTCAACGCCCCTGTGATGGGCGAATCTTCCCTTATGGTTATCAGCGACGCTGTCATAATCTTGTCAGCCGGGATCTCTAGACTTTTCCCTGATCCGATAGCTCTAACTATGTCTCTCTCAGTTATTATTCCAACGGGCTTTCCATTTTCAGTAACTATCACAGAACCTACATTCTTTTCTGTCATTACGACAGCCACGTCCTTTAGTGGGAGATCCCGCGTCACCGTGATGACAGAGGTCTTCATATAGTCTTTTATAAGCTCTACCATGTCTGTGTCTACGACTTTCATTATTTAAGTTTAAGGTGTTCCCCACTCTGACTTGAACTTCTCGTCGACAAATCCATAACACGCCATAGAGCGGAAACTTCCCGGCTCGTCTCGTGGCTAGATTTAATCTTAATTTAGTCTTGGACCACGAAGAGATGCAAGCGGTCGGTTGTGATAAGTAGCTGTTCGTTCGGAAAAGAGTTATAGAAGGGGTTCAAAAGGGGAGAGATCAAGCCTCTCCGAGCGGGGATGGAAGCCCCTCGTATTAAGGTTTTAAGGCTCTAATCCCTCTCAAGATGCATTCCTCTGGTCAACTTCCTGGGGAGCTGAGCAGATCTCTCCCGCCCGCCAGAGGAGTGGTATTACCCTAAACCGATGCATACGATCGAATTGGAGGCCCAGGTCCCCACATGAAGGTGTCCGAGGTCGTGGAGTACAACACCTCCAAGGACTGTGCTCATGATATCGTCGAAATCGAGAGATGAACTAGAGGTGTGTGGTTCAGTGTCCTATAGGACACAGACTGCACTCCAACCTGAATGGAGCGCTGCACGTCCTCAAGAAGGCCACCGACGTGGTGGTTTAAACAATAGAGAACACTCTCCTTGCTGGTCGACCACAATCTAGTGACAGCCGTAAAGGGATGTAACCCTTAACTCGGGGAACCTTAGCCCTCAGGGTATGCTGAATCCTTTTTCATGATGACAGAAATGTTTTATATTCGTTTATTACAACTTTATTAATAAAAGATGAACTCTCACTCGATGTGGGCTCTGCCCAAGGGGTGGGAGTGATCTGGGATGTGAGCCCCGTGCCGTTGGGCTCAAGGGAGTCCCATGACCCACCTACCGTTAAGCTTGGTAGGTTGTTGAGGGCTAAGTCCCTACACTCCATCATTATTGAACATAAGATGAGTGAAATCAAAGCGTAGGGACAAACGGAGAAGGTGAGCAGTTTTTTAATAGACTTCAACAAAAACTCTACTGCATGAGGGTTGGCAGACAGAAGGCCAGGTATAGCTAGGATAGGAATATTCAGTGTTGGACTAAGACTGTTAGGCTCGCCCATATCGTTCATCTTCTCAGTCCTCGTCGCCAGGTACCTTTCTGCCATCTCTATAACAACCTTCGGTGCCTGGCAATTTATCTTCGTTTTGGTCACAGGTTACTTCACTATACCTGGAGATTTATTCAGTAATATAACGTCAAGGTATACTGCCGAAGGTAAACCTGTGGGGGGCATACTCCTCTTCAACCTCATTTCCGCCAGTATTTCCTCCTTTACATACCTGGCATTAGTTCCCTACTTTGTTTCAATCTCGAACTATAGGGAACCGTTCTTCTTCTATATAGGTGTTCTCATGATCTTCATGATTTACCTTTACAAGGCTAGTTCCAGCATCTCCACTGGGAGAGGCCCTCGAGTCAACGCAATATCCGCACTTGCATTCCAGCTTGTGAGGCTCTCTGCGGGGATTTATGCCATGTACCTCCTCAGGCTATCCATAGAGGCAGTGATCTTAGCTTACTCTTTAGGTTACTTGGCTCAGATCCTGATCAACCTACTCTTCGTGAAGGCCAATTTTTCCGTCGACTTCAAGGTAGCTACTACTGCTGTGAAGAAATCTATAGTATTCATCATACCTTACATTCAATACATCCTCGAAGCGACTCTCGTTTGGGTTGCGATATTCCTTGTCAGGGATACAGTACCTGCATCGTATTTCGAGTCGGCAGTCATAGTCTCTAACCTCGTTGTATGGTCAACTGCTTCCATTGGAGGTCTAGTGAACAAATTAGGTGAGTCCAAGGATCCTTCTCTACTTGAGACTAGCCTCAAGTTGTTCTCCCTGGCAGGTTCCTTATTCCTCCTGGTGAGTCTAGTAGACGGCTTGCCTCTGCTTAGCATATTAAGACCGGAATACGTTGCAGCCTATTTGTCCGTAATAATTCTCTCCGTGTCTAACCTCATGAGGGGCTTCTTTCAAGTATTTTACACCGGAGTCTTCATGAGCGATGAATCACTAGGAGTCACGAGTAGAGGAGAACTCAGGGGTAGAGTGGCCCGACTAGCCAGCACGAATTCCCTGTTCTCACTGGTGGGAGTGACATCGTCGGTGTTAACTATGTTATTTCTTAATGAAATCTCCAACCGTTTCCCTCCGCTTTTCCTACCGAACATGGAGATAGCCCTACTTTCAGCGTCCATGTCCCTAGGAGTGGCGTTAAATTCCATGTTTATTCTCTACACATCCATGAGGTCAGCGAAGGAGGTGTATTCCCTCAAGATCCCTGTAAGGGAAATAATAGTTCCTATAGTCTCTGCCCTAGTGATAGGCATTGTTTTAGGATTTTCCAACTTCGTTTCAATCAATCCAAGGGGATTCATCAATGACGTTGAAGTTTTAAGTTATAGGGTATTGGCGGGTGTGGTCCCCTTCATCGTACTAAACCTTTCCCTGAACCCATACGCTAGACTTCTCATCAAGAAGGCATTCCAGTCACTAAGTTTATAGTAGGGATTTTGAAGTCTTCACTGAGATGTCGGGACTTCAGATAAGGCTCAAGAGACTCTTTCATAAAGGAAAGGCGTTCGTGGTCGCCCTCGATCACGGACTGGTTATGGGGCCCATGAGGGGAATAGAAAGACCCCTCGAGATAGTCGGGAAACTGAAAAACGTCCCAGACGCACTGCAGATGACGCCTGCCATGCTGAAGGTGGTGGAAGAGAACTTCTACAGCAGGGGTTCCCCCATGTTGATAGCAAGATTGGACACGGCTAACGTATGGAGGGATGCCAGGAAGTACGAGCAGGGATATTATTCCCCCGTGTATACTGTGAGGGACGCAATAGAGGCTGGGGCAGACGCCGTGGTCACTTACTTGGTAGTCGGTTACGGCGACGATAGAGTTGAGGGATACAACCTGGAGCAGATTGCGAGGTTAAGAAATGAGGCTCACGATTACGGCATTCCGTTCGTGATAGAACCGCTGTTCGTCAGGAGAGAGGTGCCTGATTCCGTCAAGGAGACGAGCATAGTGAAGTACGTGGCTAGGCTGGCGTCGGAGATAGGACCAGATGTCCTAAAGGTGGATTACAGCGGGGATAAAGTAGGTTTCTCTCAGGTTGTAGAGACGTCGTTCAGCCCAATACTGATCAGAGGGGGTCCCAAGACCACAAACGAACTGGAATTCCTATCTATGCTTAGGGATGCAGTGGACGCAGGGGCCTCAGGAGTGACGGTGGGAAGAAACTTGTGGCAATCCTCAGATCCTGAAAGGTTGGCTTTAGCGATCTCCAAAGTAGTTCATGAGAATCAGGACCCAAAGCAAGTGGCTGAATCCCTGAAGGGCTAGAGACGCGTCAGTGAAACTTTGTTCTTGGGGGCAACCTCTTTCCAATCCTTCGCTTACGTCACTGATCGAGTGCTTGCGAATTACTCTTCAAAGCAGGGACGATGGGTTTGAATGTTTATGGGGTTTTAGCACCCGACTACATGAGACTTACATTGACCTCTTTATATTAGGTACTTCGTTTCAACGCCATGGTAAGGTATGGACCCGGAGGGATTTGAACCCTCGACCTCAGCCGTGTGAGGGCTGCGTCCTAACCAGGCTAGACGACGGGTCCTCTCCTTAATTAGATATGGAGACCCATAAAAAATTATTTAGTGCCGAGGATGGCTACATGGTTAGGTAGTCACGCCTGGACCAGAACTGCGTATCCTTCATCCAAGTCCCCTAGGTCAGGGTCTACATCAACAGCGAGGATCTTATCTTCCTTGATAGACAGATCGGCAAGGACCACCTTGAAATCTGGGTAGATCGTTTTAGCTCTCCTGAGCTCTCTTTCAGCCTCATCCCTGCTCCTTCCCACGTAGAAAACTCCAGAGGCTGCCAGTATGGTAGGTCCGAATACAGACCTCAATGGGCTCTGAGTAATATCAGATCTCATCGTTTATATTTCTACTTAAGGTTAAGAGATACTTCAAGATGCACACCGTCAGGGTGGTATTTGGACTCCAAGGCGACGAGGGCCTCCTGAATCTGCTGTACGAGGTTGTGAGGGGGATCGGCAACAAGAATTACGACATAGAAGTGGAGACTGACCTCCTCTACGACCTCAGCTCTCCAACCTTGGAAATTGACGGGAGAAAGATCGTCCTCGAATATTACGACGAGAACGAGGCCAAAGAGCAATTGAGGAGATTGCTGAGGGGCGAGAACGTGATGCAAGGAACGCCAAAACTTCGTATGCATAGTAAGGATGGAATACTTTCAGACGGAGTTTGGGCGTCATAATTGTTCGAAGTCCTCTAGCCTGTCCTCGACTCATTGCACAAAGTTTAGTTGAACTAGTCATGTTCTCTGGGCCTCCTATGTGAGCGGAAAGCTCTCCAGATTAGGGTCAGCTCATCTCTGAATCAGAGGACAGAAAGAGAAGATGACCCTAGCTCTGTCTGATCCTCAAGATTAACCTTTGTGACCAGGGAAGTTCTGTACTAAGGTCGATTCCAGTCCAAACGACTGTGACCACCCTTCCGTGATTTGGAGCCAATACAGCTGATGCTTTAACCTCCTGGCCAAATCAAACACTTGTGAGGATAGTAATAGGGGGAGGCATCACCGGGTTAACGGTAGCCTCACAGTTGGAGGACACTGTGGTTTTGGAACAACAGTCGAGCGTTGGCGGACTCTACTCCATAGAGGAGGTAGGCGGGCTCACTCTGACTATTATCCCTCCCGTGGTCTCTTCTATAAAGAGATTAGCAGAGATACTTCCTGACCTGAAGTTGGAAGAATGGAGACCAATAATCAAGAAAACTAAGGAGGAACACCTTAAGATGAAGGTTTGTCCCTTCTGTGACGAACTCCCTACATGGTTAAATGTGAAAGAGGGGTACCTAGTTCACAATCTCCCAGAGGCTCTCCTGGAATTGGGGAGCAAAGTGAAGATAGTGAGGGGGTACCCTCTTAGGGTACGAGAAGGAAAGTTGTTTACCAATAGGGGAATCCTAGAGTTCTCAGAGATCATAAACACTGGATCCAGAGAGGAACTTAATCGGCTCATAGGAGTAGAAGAAGACCTCAAGAAGATAGGTTGTCTCCTTGCAGTCATAGTCAGCAGAGGGGGAATTAATAAGTGGGACGTACTACTCCATGGTAGTGCGGGGATATCCTTCAGTCACGTGTTCAGGAGGGAGATTGACGAAAAACACGATGTATACCACGTTTACGCCTTCACGAGGGGTGGCAAGCATTTAGATGCTGACAGGATATTGGGTGACCTCAAGCGAGCCTCTGTGCTCACTAAAGAGGACGTTGTCACCATGAGGGTAAGATACATCCGCGAGTGTATCCTTGCCGGTGAGAAGGAGAAGAACAGGCCTAATTTCCTCAGGGAGTGCGGCAGGCTGGGCCTCTGGGATAACCTCAGCCTTGAGGAAGCGGTAGAGTCGGCCCTGAGATGCTAAACTCCTGGGTCAAAATTGAGGCTATTCGTGCTGAAGCTAATTCGTCCAATCCTTTGACCCTGTGGGTAAAGTAAGTAGACAGAAGGTAGTCTCCATTGCCTATCTCATAATTGCCCACTCTCTGAGGAGCGAATTTTTCCTTTGGTCCTTCCTTTACGTGAAGGACAAAGCCATTCTGACCATCAGATACTAGTACCTCCTTGAATCCCATCTCATGGATATCCTCGACTGAAAGGTCGGCTAAGCTCAACTCCTCTGCATTTGCGTGGAAAACTGTCAGAGGGCTGGACACCTTTACCCTTCTTAAATGCGTGTAGGTTATTGGCTTGTCCACCTCACATACTCTGATGAATCCTTGAATGTCTACCCCTACGGGCTTATCGATCTCCAGGTCTCCCCATGAGAGCTCGTTGCACACGGGATTCAGTATCAATCCTTCCCATCCTCTTAGGATTCCAATATCTACGGGCATCCTATCATGGATCGCCCTGAGCACCAGGACTCGCTTGTCTCCTTCGAAGCCTATTCTGAACCTTATAGTCTTGTTAAAGAGAAACTGCCTTATTATGGTCAGGTAACTTGGCCGAGAGAAATGGAAGTCCTCTCCCCAAGCCGTATATGCCCCAGCTTCTCCCTCAGAGCTCACTACGCCCATCCCTGCATAGACGGGAGCCCCCCCAGGTCTCTCCACAAGTCCCTGTCCGTTTACTATCTCGTCGATAGTGAACGCACCGATTATCGCCACCCTAGTCTTCATTTCCCTCAGTCTCCTCCTCTTCCTCCTCCTGCTCTCTTTCCTGGACTCTCCTTTTGGTCCAGAGAGAGTACTTGTGGGCTAGGAGGTGTTCCGTTAGATCCTTCTCGTTGAAGAAGTACGAGCCAGAATCAGGAATGCCACCCTTCAAACATATGGGACTACACCTGGGACATGCAAACATCTTGGTCTCCAGATCAAAACATACCTCCTCCTCTCTCTGATTAAGCTTGATCTTCCTCACTTCCCACCTTGGAATCCATCTACTTGTCATCTAAGTGTTGTCTCGGACGAGTCTTTTATCCTTTGGCTTATATTTTGTAGCTCTCATCATTTTTTATTGGAATTATGCCAGCCTATCTAATAAACGTTAAATGTCGAATCTAGGGAGAGCTGGGTCTCCATACTCGATAAAAGGTTGTCTTGACAGACAGTACATAGCAAATATACTGAACTTAAGGTCAGCTGAACGACGTGAGTGAGACGATTTCAACGAACTTACCCAGAAGGGTGAATTGATTCTTTAAGGTGTTCAAATGGGTCGAGACTGTAACTCTTTCACGTAACTACTCGTTATTTTCAATTTTATAAATATCGTTTTGACGTCGGTTATGTTCATGTAGTATTACCCAAGAATTCTCTCTTGATGATCTCCCTAACTGATGACGGGCACTGCTCACGAGGAAGGGAGAAGTTGGATGGGTATTGAAGTTTCCCTCGACTAGCCCCAAGGACTTAAGGGTGACCGTGTATGATCCCTAGGATGGGTGCCAGTGGCGGAATTAGAAGTGGTTAAAGAAGGTAAGTTACGCCACGGGTAAACACAACCCTTCCCACTACCATGTGGATAATGTATTTCGGTCTTTGTTATTCATTATAATTCTTGGCATTAAAGTGTAAGAAAACTTTAAAACTCAAACTGTGATTACGATGGATGAGTGTAGGGTGCATTCATCTCAAGTTCTAAATCTCCCCTTAAGTATGAAGACCATGTACGATATCGCCGAGTTCGTGATAAGGTCTGTGGAAATGATAAACCCTCAGCAAGTGGAGAAAATGGTCGAGCTACTTGTGGATTTCTACAACACCAATAAGAGCGGTAAGGTCTTGGTGATGGGGGCTGGTAGGAGTGGGCTGGTAGGAAGAGCCTTCGCTATGAGGCTCCTACATCTTGGCTATAACGCATATGTACTGGGCGAGACTATAGTGCCTGCTATTGGCCAGAGAGACATAGCTATAGCAATTTCCGGTTCTGGGAGAACCAAGCTTATCCTCACGGCTGCAGAGGCTGCAAAGGAAGCTAAGGCTTCCCTCATAGCTCTAACGAGTTACTATGATAGCCCTCTGGGGAAGATAGCGGATGTAGTGGTTGAGATCCCTGGAAGGACGAAATATTCCATGAATGAGGACTACTTTGCTAGACAGATACTGGGAATAACTGAACCTTTAGCTCCATTAGGTACACTGTTCGAGGACACCGCACAGATATTCCTGGACGGCATAGTGGCGGAGCTTATGATGAGGCTCAAGAAGACTGAAGAAGATCTAAGGCTAGTTCACGCAAACATAGAACTTTAGTTCAGAATCCTTGGTATTTTGAGTCCCCTTCAGTATTAGAGTCGGTGGAGTCCGGGATCTCTTTAAACTAGTATGGAGACACATGATTAACGTAAATCGCTACACGCCCTTACTCATCTTATTCCTTACAATAGCTATCGCCATAATATACAGGTCTCCCGTGTTCTTGGGACTTACTGTGCTCATCATCGCCTTATTGATATATAAGGGGTTCGTAACGTGGCCCAGTTTTCTCTCCAATATATGGAGAAGGGGAGAGCAATTGCCAGACATTCAGGTGACGGATGGCCTAGTGATCTCCAAGGATAGAGTAATCGGAGTGGTTTCAATAGAAGACGTTCCCTTCGACTACAGGGATTTGAGTGATTCTTCCCTGAGATCCGCGATAAACTCCTTTCATAAGGTGTTGAACCTGGGTACACAGGTAGATATGGTCCTTAAAAGAACCTACGTGGATCAGAGATCATTTCTAAAGGACGTTCTCAATAAAATACAGAACTTGAGGATAGTAATAGAGAACGATCCCTCTAACGCTAAGGCTAAGAGGGAACTGGAGATACTTCAGTCCGTTTTAGATAGGATCAACTCTGGAGAGGTCCCCTTCTCGTTTAAGTTCTTCCTCTTGATACACGGAAAGGACACCAAGGAAGTCACAGGGCTCTCTCAGGTGATCATCAAGGGCATGGAAAGCCTCAATATGAAGGCGAGATTAGCTACCAGGGATGAGATATATGACCTTCTTGTCCTGAAGCCGTGGTCAAGGGGGAATGTAGCCCTCCCTTCTCAGATGCCATTCATGACTCCATTCGCCATCACCAAGGCTCCTAAGGTCACCTTATGGGAAGGTGGAATTTACATGGGGAGGGAAATAGAGAGGGGTTTTCCTGTGTTCTGGAACGTTGAACGACTGGAGAATCCCCATATCATTGTGATAGGACCCACCGGGTCTGGAAAGACCGAGTTCTTGATTAAGGAGGGCGCTTTGCTGTCACTGATTTATCAGGTCCCCACAGTTTTCTTTGACAGTAAGGGAGACATAAGAGCTAGGCTCTTCAAGTACGGGTTGAGGTCCAAAGTTCTGAATCCTTTGTTTTATAGTATAAACCTCTTGAACTTGCCAGATTTGCCCAATCAACTGAAACCTTTGACCATAGAGAAGATCGTCGGTTTGTCGTTTGGTCTCACGAAGGTGGAGATGGCTACGCTATTCAAATCTATTTCAGAAACCGTAAGGGGAAATAACGGAGATAAATTGACCTGGGGCTCAGTCCTAGCTAACCTGAGGAGTCAGGAGAGCGGACTGAGGAGCGTCCTGGAGAGGGTGATAAACGTGGTATCTGAGTTGGACCACGACGGGCCTCCTCTATTGGATAACATAGAGAAGGGAATAAACGTGATAGATCTCAGTCAGATCAGGGAGGAGAGCCTGAGGAGACTCGTAATGTACTCAGTAATATCTTCGCTTTACGCTAGATTCTCCAAGACCGTTGATGAAGGGCTAAGGATAGCCATAGTGATAGATGAGGCTTGGACAATATTGAGGGGTGAGGAGTTGGGGGGCATAGTCATGGACCTCATAAAGAGAGGTAGAGGTCACGGGATAGCCCTCCTAATGGCTACCCAAAACCTTCAGGATTTAGGGGAGAAGTTTGACGTCTTTATGGAGAACATAGGGACCTTATGCTTCATGAACAACGGGGACAAGAAGTATTGGACTGAAGTTGTCAAGAGGTACGCCACCCTTCTCGATTCGGACGTAGACACGAAGCTGTCCTTCTTGAGCAGGGGAGAGATGCTGGTCAGATTCTTGGGAGACCCAAGACCCCTTCTAGTGAGGACTGAACCCCTAGTTGGAGGCCCTCTCCAGGATTGACTGAAGTGCTGCCTTTAACTTACCATAAATGAAGTCCTCTTTCACACCGTTAATTACGATCTCTTTGAGGTCTTCCTTATCCATGACAATGTTATATTCTACCTTATCTGAGGTTTTGGAGTCCTCCAAGATCTTACTCAACGCATTGAATAGTGCCTTACTCATGCTAAGGGACTTTCTCACTATGATCCTCATAGTAGGTTTACCGAAGTAGATCTCCGCTATGATCTCCCCCTTCCTATTCTTGATGTAGTCCAGGCTCACCTTTCCCCCCCTCATGTTGGGAACGTAGCCTGACTCAACTAAGCTCAATAAATATTCATAGTACTCCAGTTCCTTTTTCAGTGAGGAGATCTTGTTCTCTAGAAACTTCTTTAATTCGTCTGTGTTTGCCTCCACAGGGTAAAGTTCGACAGAGATATTATTTATAAGTAGGGTATTCGTTATGAGAAAGGATGATACGAGCTGCTGTCGTTGGTGGTTCGGGTTATACTGGAGGAGAGTTACTCAGGATACTCGTTGTGCATCCCCAGGTTGAGATAACTACAGTGACTTCAAGGGAATATGCTGGTAAGCCAGTATCACTAGTTCATCCGAACCTTAAAGGCTTCCTGACCATGAACTTCTCTCAGTTTTCCCTGGATAAGATAGGCGACAAGGCTGATGTGGTATTTCTAGGACTTCCACACGGAGTCTCCCTAAACTACGTTCCGAAATTACTTGAGATGGGCTTACAGGTCGTGGACTTAAGTGCCGACTTCAGACTCAAGAATCCGGAACTTTACAAGTTTTGGTACGGCATAGAGCACCCTTATCCAGATCTCCTCGACAAGGCCGTTTACGGTTTACCGGAGCTTCATGAGGAGGAGTTGAAGGGAGCGAAACTAATAGCGTCTCCAGGTTGTAATGCCACTGCAACTATTCTAGCGTTGGCTCCAGTAGTTCACTGGAACATGGCCTCTAATCCGAGGTTCGTTAGTGACGTTAAGGTGTCCAGCAGTGAAGGTGGAGCTAAACCCTCCGAAGGGAGCCATCACCCAGAGAGACAAAATGCCATCAGACCTTACGAGGCTGAGGGTCACAGACACGCAGCAGAGGCCGAACAAGAACTATCGAGACTCGGGAAGAGAGAGGTGAAAGTAAGCATAGTGCCCCACGCCATAAGTAGTGTAAGGGGTGCTCTCGCCTCATCTCACGCCTGGCTTGACCAGACGTTGGATGATCTGGACATATGGAAGAAGATAGCGGAATTCTACAAGGGGAAGAGATTCATCAGGATCATTAGAGGGGGAATACATCCATATCCGGATCCAAAGTATGTTGTCGGGAGCAACTTCGCAGACGTAGGATTCGCAAATGAGAAGAGAGTCCTCAGGTTGACAATGTTCTCGGCAATTGACAATCTTATGAAGGGCGCTGCAGGTCAAGCAGTACAGAGCTTCAACATCTCCAGGGGCTTTAAGGAAGATGAAGGTCTTAGAACTCCTCCCCTGAGGCCTGCCTGAGATGATCGTCGTTAAGGTTGGAGGAAGAGTCATCAAAAACGCTTTGGATAACATCATTGAGAGTCTAGTGAATTACGGAGGTAAGGCCATACTGGTTCACGGAGGTGGAGACATAGTAACGGATCTTAGTAAAAGAATGGGGATCGAGCCAGTCTTCGTGACGTCACCGGAAGGAATAAGGAGTAGATATACTGGAAGAGAGGAACTGGACGTTTACGTCATGGGGATGAATTTAGTAAATAAAAACATTGTCACACGATTGGTATCAAAGGGTAAATCGGCTATAGGCATCTCCGGGATGGATGGACCGACTGTGATGGCTATCAGGAAGAAGAGGATAATGATAATAGACGAGAGGGGGAAGAAGAGGATAATTGACGGAGGATACACCGGGAAGATAAATTCAGTCAACAGTGAATATTTAATGAGACTAAACGAAATCTTTCAGCTGATAGTTATAGCCCCTATAGCAGTGGATATGGAAGAGGGAGTAGCCCTAAACGTTGATGGGGATCAGATGGCCTTCAACGTGGCAAAGGCAGTCAGGGCAGAAGCTCTATTGCTCCTCACAGACGTCGAGGGAGTTTTAATAGACAGCAAGGTGGTAGGGAGGTTAGGTCCAGATGAGGCAGCTAACCTCTCTGCTAAAATTGGACCTGGAATGAACAGGAAGCTCCTCATGGCCAGCGAGAGCGTGAGAGCTGGCGTAAGCAAAGTAATAATTGCTTCAGGGTTGGTGCCTAATGCCATTAACTCGGCCTTAGAAGGAAGGGGGACGGTGATATCATGAGCAAGATGGGAAACAAGATAGACGACAGTGACATAAAGATCCTTGAAGTGCTAAAGAAGAACGCAAGGACTCCCTACACCATGATTGCCAAGGACCTCAAAGTAAGTGAGGCTGCTGTGAGGAAGAGGATAGAGAAGCTGATAAGGTTAGGAGTAATAAAGAGGTTTACTATAGAGTATGAACTTGAGAATGAAGTTAAGGCCATAGTCATGGTTAAGTCTACTCCTCAAATTCCCACCCCTGAGATTTCTAAGAAGATCGCAAGAACACAGGGCGTAGAGACGGTCTATGAGACGACGGGCGATTATGACATCATCGTCATAGTCAGGGGAATAAACATCTCTTCTATAAATAGGACCATTGATGAAATTAGGAGTATACAGGGAGTTATGGGTACTAATAGTACTATAATCCTTAGGACATGGTTCTAAGTTCGAACTAATCATTTTCATGAAAGCTTTTGAGCACTGAACCTTTGTAAGGTTAATTGATCACGTATGGTATCTCTAAAATGTCCAGTCTGTGGAGGAAACGTAGAAGTGGAAGACAACGCACTACCTGGGGAGATAGTTGAACACGATTGTGGGGCCCAATTGGAGGTCTACAACGACCACGGTAGACTCTCTCTCAGGTTGGCCGAACAAATCGGCGAGGACTGGGGAGAGTGATTCTTGGGGTCTCCTACGACCTCCTCAGGTGGGAGGAGAGGAACCTCATAGATGAAGCCAGAAAAGAGGGTCACAAGATAGTTCCTGTTTTCACCAAGGATATGGCCTTCGTCACGGGGGAGGACCTGGGACTACTCGGGGCTGAGGCAATACTTCAAAGGAACACCAGTCACAGCAGGGCTCTGTCCTCCTCGCTGATATTCGAAGCCCACGGTTTGAGGGTATATAACGACTCCATGACGCTCATCAGATGTGAGAATAAGCTACACACTACCAGCTTACTGAGTAAAAGCGGCATACCAGTCCCTAAGACCGCCATAGCCTTCTCGAGGGAGAAGGCTCTGGAAATAGCAGAGAAACTGGGTTACCCTGTGGTAATAAAGCCTGTGGAGGGAAGTTGGGGTAGAATGGTAGCTAGAGCGCAGGATGAGGATTCTTTGAGGAGTCTCATGGAGTACCAGGAATTCACTACTGTACCCTTCAAGACCGTCTACTATATACAAGAGTTCGTGGAGAAACCTAACAGAGACATTAGGATATTCGTTATAGGGGATGAAGCTCCCGTGGGAATCTATAGGGTCAACGAGAAGAGCTGGAAGACTAACACAGCGTTGGGAGCAACAGCCTTGCCCCTAAAGATAGACGAGGAACTCAGGGAACTTGCCCTTAAAGTAAGGGAGGTGATAGGGGGGTTCTTCCTCGGGATCGACGTCTTCGAAGATAGAGAGAGGGGATACCTAGTTGGAGAAGTAAACGGTGTTCCAGAGTATAAGAACACCGCGAGGGTTAACCAGTTTAACGTGAGCGGTTTCCTTTTAAGGAAGTTGGGAGAGGTGTTAAGGAAATGAAGCTAATTACGTTCTACGGAAGTAGAGGATTGAGGATAGTCAAAGGCGAGAACCAATACGTGTGGGACGATAAGGGAAAAAAATACCTCGACCTTCACTCTGGTCACGGTGTGGCGTTCCTAGGGCACAGGAACAAGAGGGTCGTAGAGTACATCAAAAGCCAGATGGATGAGATAATGACACTGACTACGGCGTTCGACAATCCCATTAGGGAGGAGATGCTGAGGGAACTAGATGACGTCAAACCGGACGGAATGGATAACGTGTTTCTCCTCAACGGCGGAACCGAGGCCGTGGAGATGGCGATGAAGGTGGCGAGGAAGACCACAGGGAGAAAGAAGTTTATCGCCTTTAGGAACTCATTCCACGGCAGGACTATGGGTTCCTTATCTGTAACGTGGAACAAAAAATATAGGGACCCCTTTGAGCCTTTGGTTGGACCAGTAGACTTCTTGGAGTTCAATAAAATTGAGGATCTTAAGAAGATAGACAACGAAACTGCAGCAGTCATATTTGAGCCGGTACAGGGGGAAGGAGGTGTAATACCCGCAACTAATGATTTTGCTAAGGCTCTAAGGGAGGAAACCCAAAAGAAAGGAGTTCTCCTTATCTCGGACGAAGTACAAGCTGGGTTCGGCAGAACCGGGAAGGTATGGGCTTATCAACATTTCAACATAACTCCTGACATACTTACGGCTGGGAAGGCGATAGGTGGAGGTTTTCCAGTGAGTGCTGTTTTCCTTCCAGACGATATAGCCAACAGACTAGGTGAGGGTGATCATGGGACAACTTATGGAGGAAATCCGCTAGCTGCAGCTGCCGTGACGGCTGCTACGAGAGTCCTCAAAGAGGAGAGGGTTCCTGAGCAAGCCAAAGTCAAAGGAGAGCTGTTCATGAGGATGCTGAGGGATGCCCTTGCCGATTTTAAATCCTTGAGGGAGATAAGGGGATTAGGCCTCATGATAGGAGTTGATCTGAGACTAAACCCGGGATTGGCCATTAAGGTTCTTCAGGAACAAGGAGTATTAGCACTGAAGGCGGGTATAACTGTGATAAGGTTCTTAGCCCCGTTCATGATCACCAATCAGGACATGGAGTTGGCAGTCAATGCTGTCAGAAAAGGAGTTTCTGAGACGGAAAGCAAAGGAGGTACTTAGCTCACTCGTGGGAGTTTACTCCCCGTCAGGGAGAGAAGATGCCCTCATTCCTGTGATGGAGAAGATCTCATCTGAGCTAAACCTTGACCTAAGGGTAACGGAGACTAAGTCCTTTTTGTTGGGATCCGACAGCAAGTTCCTCTTAGCTTCCCACCTAGATACCGTCCCTGGCTTTTTAGAGCCCAAGGTGACGGAGGAGTCCATAAGCGGAAGGGGTGCGGTGGACGCTAAGGGACCGTTCACAGCCATGCTTTTGGCAGGCTGGATGTTAAATGAGAATGGATGTAAGGTAACTGTCGCAGGCCTCTCTGACGAGGAGAACTTAAGCAGTGGAGCGAAGGAGCTGGTAAGACAAAGTAAGAGGTTCGAACATATAGTAATCGGAGAACCCACGAATGCTATCCACGTGGCGATTGAGTACAGAGGACTCCTGAGGATCTCAGTAAAATGCAGAGGTGCACAGGAGCACTCGTCCTCATCGTCCTCAAACGTGATTCTCAAGTACATGCCAAAGATCTTACAAGTGTCCAAACTACCTGGTTCCTTTGATGAGCCTTCTGTAATGCCCACGGTTGTTAGGGCTGGTGAGGCCTTGAACGTGACACCTAGGGAACTGGAGGCGTTCTTCGACGTGAGATTTCCATACGGAACGTCCGGGGATATCCTGATTTCTTCTTTTAGAGAAGTGTTTAGCGAGTGTGAAGTGGAGATCAGAGAACGTATAGAACCCGTAAGAGTCTCCCCGAACACACAAATCGTGAGGGCCTTAATGCGAGGATTACTGAAGCAAGGTATCAAACCCTCACTCGTCAGAAAGGGGGGAACCAGCGACATGAACATCTTAGCAACGATCACCGGCAGTATAGCGACTTACGGTCCAGGAGACGCTACCTTGGAGCATACCGACAGAGAAGTCGTGAGTTTAGATGAACTATATATATCCACAATGACTTACTACAACGCAATAGGAGAGTTATGCTTGAGAAGCTAACCACACCGCTTTACCCAGTATACGAAAGGCTGCTCTGGAGACAGATCAGAGAGGGGCCAATTCCTAATCATGTGGGGATAATACCAGACGGCAATAGGAGATGGGCCAGATCGAACAACTCCTCAGTCAATGAGGCCTATATGATGGGGTACAAGAAACTGAAGAGCGTACTCATCTGGTTGCTGGAACTGGGAGTTAAGAACGTTACAGTTTTTGCACTGTCTACGGAGAATTGCACAAGGAGGTCCAGGTCGGAGCTAGATTTAGTAATGAATTACATTAAGAGAGGGCTGGAGGAACTCCTCACTGAGGAGTTCGTGGACAAGTTTAAAATAAAAGTGAGGGCCATTGGGAAGCTGGAGATGGTTAGCCAGGACCTGCGGAAGACCGTGGAGGTAGTAACAGAGAGATCCTCCAAGTACTCTGAGCGTAAGCTGACCTTGGCCATATGTTATGGGGGGAGACAGGAGATACTTGACGCCGTGTCCAGACTGGTTAGAGAGAGGAAGGACATAAGTTCCATAACCGAGGACGAGTTCAGGAAGTACTTCTATGATAACGAACTTAGCGATATAGACCTGGTAATAAGGACTTCAGGAGAGATGAGGATAAGCAACTTCTTACTATGGCATCTAGCCTACTCTGAGCTCTTTTTCTGTGAGGCCTACTGGCCAGACTTCAGAAAGATAGACCTTTGGAGAGCTATAAGGGCGTATCAGAGAAGAGTGAGAAGGTTCGGGGCTTAACCTTTTTTATTTCCTGTGGATAAAACGAGGGGAGAGAGAATGGGTGTTTACCAGGGTAGAGATCTCAGGAAGGTCACAGGTGGTCTAAAGAATAGATCTAGGGGAAAAAGGAAGTTCGAAATAGGTAGTCAGCCCACAGAGACCAAACTTCACGACAACGATATGAGGGAGAAAGTCAGAGTCATGGGTGGAAATAAAAAGGTAAGGCTAACCTATGCAGGATTCGCTAACGTGCTAAACACTTCTGACGGCTCTGCAAAGAAGGTCAAGATCCTTGAGGTGATATCTACCCCTGCCAACAGGGAGTATGCCAGAAGAGGGATTATAGTTAAGGGTTCCAGGATAAGGACTGAGGCCGGAGAGGCCATAGTTACTTCCAGACCTGGCCAAGACGGCGTAGTTAATGCAGTGTTGATTCAACAATGAGCCTACGCGACTATGAAGGGAAGAAGGTAGTCGTCTGGCTCGCTTACTTCACAGCCCCTTCCAGGAGGAAGGGTAGGCTTTTTCCGTCACTGAAGGTAGGTCTAGCTGAACTGGAGAAGGTCACCAAGGAACTCAATCTTAACCCAGAGGTCTTGGATAAGATCCACCCAGGAAGTAGAATCAGGGGTGCCGTTGCAGTGGATAAGGGGTTTGGAGGAAAGGGCAGGACTCTCAAGGCGATATACGAGGCCTTGAGGTCCCTCAAGTGAGCTCTTGACTCAGCCGGTTCCGCGTGATTGCCCGATTTTACCTTAGGACGGTCAAGTGAAGGGACTACCCTCTAAATAACGTTACCTTAACCAGGTGTGGGTTCACGGTCTCCTGGAGTTAGGGCTCAGGACACACACTGCATTTCGTTCTCGTCGCTTAGGGCAGAACTCACTCGATGAGAACCTTTTGTCCCCCCTAAATCGACGAGTATTGAAGTGAATATTTCTATTTCCCTGAGAAAATCTGTCTCAATGAAGGATGCCCTTAGCGTTCACCTTTCTCTGGCTTCCTCTCCGCCCAAAAGGAGAGGCTTTTACTCCTTTGCAAATCCAAAGTAATTATAGCAATTATGCGACTTTCCCTTAACTAACGCCCTGTTATCAAGGGAAATCTAATAAGCGCTATAATTATAGCAACTACGGGACTTTCCCTTGGTACTGTCCTGTGATCAAGGCGAAATCTAATAACTGCTATAATTAAATGGACCTTGTAGAGGTTTTAACGTGTTACTATTTACAATTTCTCGCTTACTATACACTAAAATAAATTTGCAGAATTTCTTGAGACGCCCTCAAAGATCTGCACTTGAGGATGCCCGAGGGAAGCAGTCAGTTTACTTTAAATAAATGTCATCTCATTGATAAGTAGCTCTACCTTGGGCCCGTAGCTTAGCCAGGTAGAGCGACGGGCTCTTAACCAATACGGGAGGTACCCGTAGGTCCCGGGTTCGAATCCCGGCGGGCCCGCCACACTATTCCTTATTTGTTGTGAAGAATATCACATACCCAACGTAGGCGATGAAACCGAAGACTATCACCACCACCAGGAAATTAATCACATGAAGGACCAGTGAGGGAAGCTTGATGTTAAGGTAGGGAATTCTGTAGCCTAGAAACAAGGAGAAGTAGGCCAAAACTATCGCAGTTACGGAGAGGATCATCAGGCTGAGGCCAAATAACCTAAATCTTAACACTCCCCCACATCTCCAACAAGTCCTTACAGGCCCTCTCAATAACCTGTGCCGAGCCCATTGAGGGTCTCCATCCATAGCCTTTCAGCTTCTGTATGTCTAAGAGCATAAACCTAACGTCTCCTGCCCACCCTCGACCACTTCCATCATCAACATAAATGTGTTTGGGCGTGAGACCCATCACGCCCTCCACTATCCTCGCTATCTCCTCAACTGTGACCCAATCGTCATTGCCTACATTGAACGCGTCGTAATTACCCTTGAATTTCTGATTGAGGAGGAGCACTGCGTCTATGAGGTCCTGAACATAAAGATAGCTCTTCCTCTGTTTCCCGTTTCCGAGGATTTCCAGTTCTGAAGGATTTCTCCTCAACTTCCTCACGAAGTCCACGACTACGCCGTGAGATACCCTACCTCCCGTTATGTTGGCTAATCTCAAGGAGACGGCCCTCATGCCATATGTCCTGGAGTAATACTCTGTCATCTCCTCCCCCAGGAGCTTAAATAGACCATAATTGGAGATGGGCTTCATGATCTCGGTCTCAGGAGTAGGAACCCTGGATGCCTCTCCATAGACTGTTGAAGACGAGAAAAAGAAGACTGTGGAACAGTCTGAACGTCTAGCCATCTCCAGGGTGTTCAGAGTTACCTTAACGTCCCTGCTAAAGTGCTCTTCAATGTCTTGCATTGATGTCCTTACGTCTGGGTTAGCAGCTAAGTGGTAGATTGTCTGACAGTCCTCTATACTAGGTATTTCTGTTCTGAGATCAATCCTGATGATCTTGGCCTTCTTGTTCACATATGAACCTGAGGAAAAGTCGTCTAAGGAGACCACGTTCTCCCCTAGCTCCACCAGTCTATCTACCAAGTGACCCCCGATATAGCCTGCTCCTCCAGTGACTACTGATACCATATGCTTCGAATATTCCTGAAACCCAAATAAATAACGGTATTCTGTGCTGTGGTGGCGGAAGGGGAAAAAATTAATACCAATGCATTACCCTAACACTTAGGGGTTGGGCCCGTAGCTCAGCTAGGTAGAGCGGCGGGCTTTTAACCCGTAGGCCCCGGGTTCGAATCCCGGCGGGCCCGCCACATCTAACGTTCTTCTTTAAAAGAAATTTTACGTTCATGTATAGCTGCGTTAAATTTGCAAGTATTATAGTACATACAGAGGTGGTATACAGCTTGAGCCGTAGTCAACAGTTTCCGATAGACCGTAAAGTTTATATTATTTCATCATAAACTCTTATATGATGCTGAGACCTAAGGAAGTCCGCCAACGCTTAGGAATATCCTATGCTATAATTAGAGAATATGTTAAGAAGGGATACATAAAACCAGTACTACAGAGCGGGAAGTGGAGGTTCAGGGAGGACGTGGAAAAGTTGATGGTAATTGTGAGGAAGAGGAAAGTTGTATTATACGGTGGAGTGTCATCGCGAAAGGACGAGTTGGCAAAGCAAGTTAAGTACCTCGAGGAGAACGTTAAGGACCACGAGCAGGTCATCACGGACGTGGGACCTTCATTGAACGTGAAGAGGAGGGGGTTCCTCAACTGAGGATGATAGTAAACAACGAAGTGTCGAAAGCCGTAGCCTACCCGGACAAACTGGTGAGGTTCGGTTTCGAGATGGTAGAGGAGGTATGCAGAGCGCACAGTTGTGAAATAGTAGGATATTGTGGACATTAGTGAGATAAATTCTGGAATTACTTTTCTCTCTTACAAGACTAAGGCTAATGAATATTTGACCGTCTCCAAACTCCTGTTTACATCCCTTGAAGCCCTCTTGAACCTAACCGGCCTATCCCTAAGTGAAGAATGCGATGACCCGTTAGGGTTAACTGGTGAGACGACCGTGTGATCCTTTAACCGGAAGTACAAGTTGTAATCATCACCTACCATCACGTGGCACATAACGTTTAACCTCGTTACAGCAGTTATCAGATTTTACGCTGATTACAGGGCGCTACCTAAGGAAAATCCCACAACTGCTGCTCGTTAAAAGCCGTCTCACCCACTGAAAAGACCAAGTAAAGACCTAGAGTACTGCCCCTAGAAGGGCGAGGGTTCACACATTTCGGTTATGAGGAATTTCTTTCAGATTTACTTTTTTCATAGTACAATTTTTCAGATTTGTCGAAGTTAAAGAGTTTTAATGACTCATCGTTTACATATTCTTCCTCAAGGTGTATCCAGTGCAAAAGAGTCCTTGAAGGCCCTGCATGTTTATCCTCCCCTCCTAAACTTCGAGGATAGAGAATCGTAATCAGGAACTATAGCTCCTCGTCTTTCGCCTCCAATGTATCCCGCTCCCCTGGCGTATTCCATGAAAAATCTGTCCAGTTCTTCCCTGGACTTCTCGCTCAGCTCCCGAATTGCGTTCAGTAGGGATGACCTGAGTCTCTCCACGTAAGCCTCGTCGTCCGATACTGGGAGGTCGCGATTAGAATGGTAGACTGAGGTCATATCATCGTTGTAAATAGCCATTCCTGGATGTCCCTTGAGGACGAAGGGGAAGTGATCCGAGAACGGCGTGGGCATCTCGACCCTCTTCGTCACAAACTGTCTGGAGAGGAACCATAAGTCAGGAGTTGCAGAGAGGACTTCCCTGGAGGGGTAGATGGCATCAACGGAAATGAAGGCATGGAGGTCCCTTTCATCGTATTGCTGGGATCCGGTGCAACATCTAGGACCCTCCTCTGAGCTCAGGAACAGTAACTTAACCCCCCTCTTTAACTCCATCCTGTTGAGTTCTTCAACTAGTGATACGAGGAGTCCCACAGAGAGGAGGTTATCGTGAAACCCAGTTAGCCAGTGGTCGACATGAGCTCCCACTATCACGTACGAGTCTCCCTCCCTCACTGTAACCTCAACGTTGAAGGAGTTACTGTCGATCAGTCTGCCCTCTCCGCATACCTCCACGTAAGCGTCGTCTTCAGGTTCTCTACTCACGAAGGCAGATGGCGGAAAGCCCTCAGGCAGAGTTATCCTCCTCAGCTTGCCCTCCTCGAAGAAGAGGACTCCCTCATATCCCTTTGGGTCAATCCTCTTTATAAGGAATGGATGTTCGGGCATCTTTACCTTCATTATCTCTCTCCCTAGCTTACCCTTGACGCAACCCTTAGTGTAGGGCATCAATGTATGTTCCACTCTCTCCCCGTTGATGAACACGTCAGAGAAGTTCACCTCCCAGAACTTTGTATTGACTGGGACTCTCCTGTGCTCGGGGAACTTCTGGGCAATCATCTCCAGGAGTGTTCTCTCCACAGGTCCTCCGTGCACTGCCTCTCCGTATTTCATGAGCTCCATCGCGAAACGTAAAGCTGAGACCATAAAGTAATAAGCTAACCTAAAGTTTTAAGGAGCCCCTACTACAGTTAAGCCCTAAACCCCTTAAGTGCTGAGGTCTTACCTGCATCACCAGTGAATATAAAGTACGAGATGAGGACGTATGAACGGGCGCAAAGAGAAGAACACTTCATAAGGCTGGGATCACCCTATATAAATCCAGATGCAAATGCTGTTGACCGTCAGGGAGGACTCGATAGTTAAGGAGGGGACTGAGAGTTGGGTCATGTATACTAGATCCTCATCCACTTCAGTGAGTAGATATCTCACCGAGCAAGGTTGGTCCTCCCTTCCGCCCAGTAAGCCTGTTGACATCAAATCCAGAGAGATTTGTTCTTCCCACAGGCATCCCTCTGTGATGTCGTGGGAGAAAGCTAAGACGATACTGGAGAGGGTCAAAGCCCAGAGGATAGAAATTAGGAGGGTGAGACGGGAGGCACAATGGGATGACGTAAGTTGCGTGGAGGAGAAAGTTGTGAACTTCATCACGAATAATGGGAGAACCTTCGCCTTCACCGGCGACCCTAGAGACATTCCGTCAGTCCTGGAGCTACTCGCCCAAGATCAGGAATTCAAGAAGACAAACCTTTGGATCCCAGAGAGAGTGACTGCACTCCTAGATCCGGAAGCTACAGGCTACATCCTAGCTGGTCTGATGGCGTTCCTCAAGGGAGACAAGCCCTTGTTGAGACAAGACGAGAGGGGACTCCCAGACGTCACGATCTATGATGATCCTACTATTGAGTATTCTCACGTTTTCTTCACGTTCGACGACGAGGGAACCAGGACTAGGAGAAAGGAGCTCATAGGAAACGGCCAGGTGGTGGACTACCTTGGTTCTCTATTCTCCAAGTATGGGTCCCCAGGTAATGGAAGAGGTTTCTACCCGGTACCAGATTACTATAACGCAGTGCTCAAGACCGGTGATTGGGGAATCCAGGAGATGATGGAGGAGTCAAAGGACTTCATCCTAGTGCTAGGTGCGTCAGAGTATCACGTCCTGAGGAACAGTATAAGGATTAGGCCCAGGAAGGTAGTCGTACCGGGAGCCGGTGAGGTTTTCGTGAGGGAGATAGCCATCCCTCTCCCAGAGATGGTCACGCTTGACGCCGTATCCAAGGACTCCAGGTTAGTGTATTTGGACGAGAATCACGGGGCTCTTGCACCTTTCATTAGGCTTAAGGTGAGACCACTCCTTCACTGAACTGGATGCCAGGGAGCAACCTTTGGTTCCTGTACCGAGTCCCACCTATCATAGGGCTTGAGGTCAATAACCGGAGTACCATTGACGGCATTAAGCCCAACTACTTCAAGTTTGTTACCCTCTCTCCCCAAGAGCGTCACCACCGAGATGCCCACTGGATTAGGTCTCCTGGGGCTCCTCGTGGCGAATACTCCCACCTTAAATCCCCTAACCTCTTTCAACAGCGACCACTCCTTCACCTCATGAAGGTGATATATGAGGATCAAGTGAGAGAACTCCTCTATCCCCAAGAGACCCTCAACGAATTCCTCCAGGATAACAACTCTACACGGTAGATTCCTGGAGGGAGGCCCCTCCCTCTCCACAAAACCTATGGCTTTATACTGGATCAAAGCTCTTCCACTACTTTCTTCAACTCCTTCTTGTCCCTCAGGGGGATACCCGAACCTCCCCTGTTGACAGCCACAATTTCAGCCACTATGCTCAGGGCTATTTCCCCTTCATCCTCAGCATTGAGATCGAGACCTGCAGGAATCCTCAGGTTCATCAGTTTATCCTTCGGTATGCCCGCTTGTAGAAGCCTCTTGAGGATCACCTTGGCTCTCCTGACGCTCATTACGGCAGATATCTCCTTCGCTCCCCCCAGTATGGCCTTCATGAGAGCCCAAGTGTCGTACACGTGTTTGGTCGCCACTAGGACGTACTTATCCTTGACTACCTCGTCCGGAACCTGAAACGTGCTCCCTCTAATAACCTGGTCAGCTTCATATTCCCCACCTTCAGCGAAAGGGTCTACCACAACGACCTTGTAACCCAGGGACTTGAGCATCCTTGAGACAATGGGGGCTATCCCTAAACTCTTCCCCTTACACTTACTCTCATCAACTCTAACTGTATCCCTATCACAGAAGACAGGTTCCTCCATCTCGGCCTCCCTGCTGGATGAGAAGATCAGAACGTCCATGATATCACAATAAAAGTGAGTAGATCGAGATTATAAATAAGGGGGTTCAAAGAGGACGTAAAAACCTCGCCCCCTCCTAAGGGATGGATAGCCCACTTTGTAGGGTTTCAAGCTTCGGATCTCTCCTCTCCACGGTGATCTCTTCTGTTCAACTCCCTGTGGATGAGGAGCGGGAGCCGACCTCTCCCGCGATGACGGAGGAAGGCGTCAAGAGGTTAAGTACTCCAACAGGAGGACGAACGTCGTACGTCTCCTACCAAGGTTTTCGAGAGAGGGAACTCGGGAAGGGACACAGACTCCACTCCGACCTGAACGGGTACCTAACGTCCTCAGGAAGGCCACCAACCTGGTCGTGTCGACAAAAAAGAAACCCTTCTCCTCCATGGTGGACCACAACCGAGTAGCACCGAAAAGGGGTGTGACCATTAACTTGGGGAAACCTTGCCCTCACGGTGTGGAGGTCAGAAAGATGGGGATCCTGATTCCTGTAGAACACGTTGAAGTAGTGCTCTCACTTCATGAACTCCCTCTATGGCCTCCAGCGCATTCATAAAACGCGCAAATTGCAAAGTAATCTGGAGGTGCTCTAGGCCCTCCTGTCCCCGGTTTAGAGAAGTCGACCTAAAACGTCCGTGCAAACGTCGAGGCTCGTGTCTACCCTTTTTAAGTATAGGTTTGTCACTTTTCTAATATGGGACTATCCGTCAGTCTCGACGTTAGCCACTCTAAATCCTTCACCCAGGAGATTCGGG
>Ga0081529_124780_pt1 | contig 48640 bp, 54 predicted proteins | sample EchGeymetagenome_FD_71012 | JGI IMG/M metagenome (GOLD analysis project Ga0081529, IMG submission 71012) | Ferrous microbial mat and aquatic microbial communities from Echinus Geyser, Yellowstone National Park, USA - transect B T=78-80 C v2... ...
GGGATGTGAGCCCCGTGCCGTTGGGCTCTAAGGAGTCCCATGACCCACCTACCTTAAGTAGGTGGTTGAGGGCTAAGTCCCTACACTCGATCATGAATGAAGATAAAATGAATGAAATGATAGTGTAGGGACAAACGGAGCATGAGATACTGATGAGGGAGGGAGAAGGGTTATGATAGGCGTACAGCACCAGCCTATTTAATAGCGTTACAGCAGTTATTGGATTTTGCCTTGACTTCAAGGCTACACCTAACGAGAAATCCCATAACCGCTGTAGCGTTAAAAGGACTAGGAATGTTGAATGATGATAAATAATATAAATCTCACGGCTTATCGAGAACTGTCGGCGACAGCGACTCCTGAGACACAATCGGGATGAGGGTCAGGCAAAGTCGTAGGACTTGGCTATCATCAGTTGTGCCTCCGGATCGTACTCCCTGAACTTCTTAATCTTCTCTCCCACTTCTTGTATCGTTCCGCCTATGTTGACTAATATTCCCGCCTTGGAGTCCGAGATCTCCCGAAACATCACGGATTCGAAGAACTTTCTGCCGTAATCCACCTTACTCGTGAACACGGCGTACATCGTTACCCCAGCCTTATCTATATCAATCACCGGTACCAACCTTATGAAACCTCTCCTATAGAGGTATCTAAGGTGTCTCCTCACGGTCTTGGAGGAAACCCTTAGCCTCTCGCTTAGCTCTACAGGTGTCATTCTGGGCTGTTCCTTCAACGCTGAGAGCAATTTTAGGTCGAACGTGGAGGCCTTATAGGGAGTTTGTTCAGGCACGTAGATCATCTGTGGCTCCCCTAACTCCTCAGCCATTTGGGATATCTTACTCTTCAGTCCTTCCACTGACTCAGCCTCTATTTCATAGATATTCACTTCCTCCAGACATTCGAACTTGGAGACGTACTCTCCGTGCCAGTCCTTAGTGTTCTTGAAGGAAACGTAACCGTGGTATTTCCCGTAGAAGTTTGGGTTAACATAGAGGGAGACCTTCCTGATCAGCCCCTCTCTCGTCATCCTCTCAACCCTATAATTCACTGCAGGAGGAGAGATGTTTAGATCTTTGGCGATCTTCCTCTGGGAATAGTTGAAGTCCCTCAATAAGAAAAGGACTATCTTTCTGTTGATTTCATCCATAACTTATCTACTCCACTACTGAATATAGGAGTTTTCCCAAATAAACTTTTCACATGACCCCAATTTTCCTAAGTTTTACGCAAAAATATTGAGGCGAAAGCCTCTTAAGTCCAACAAGTCAAGGGAAGGGTCGTGGCCAGAAGGACTTGTCAGAACTGCAAGCAAGTGGTAGATGAAGTCCTAACTAGGGAGGGGAACAAGGTCACTAAGTCCTGCCCGAGGTGTGGTTACACCTTCGTCTCCTATGAGGTAGGTAAAGGTTACATTGTTCCTCCGAGAGGATAGATTCGAAACTCGAACGAAAATTAATGAAAAGTTTATTTTTATCCCCAGATACTCCCATGTGATATGACCGGAACATTAACTGAAAAAATACTAAGTAGAGCCTCTGGAAGAAGCGTCTCTCCAGGAGACGTGATAGAGGCCAACGTGGACATAGTAGCTTTTCATGACCTCACGGGCTATCACGTGATCGAGGTCATGGAGAAGGCCAACATGATGAAGATATTTGACAAGTCCAAGATAGTGGTGGCCTTCGATCACCTGGCCCCTCCTCCAGACGTGAGGAGTGCCGAGATACAGGTTAACATAAGGAAGTTCGTAAGGGAGATGAGACTTCCCAACTTTCATGACGTAAACGTCGGTATCCTCCACGAGTTGCTCATAGAGAAGTACGCCCTCCCCGGGCAGGTCATAGTGGCAGCTGACAGTCACACCACGACCTCAGGAGCCCTAGGGGCGTTCGCACAGGGCATGGGTGCCAGTGATGTGGCAGCTGCTGTGATAACTGGTAAGACCTGGATGGTAGTACCGCAGCCGTTCAAGGTAGAACTCACGGGGACTCCAGGTAAATGGGTAAACGGGAAGGACGTCGCCCTGAAACTCCTGGGGGACTTCAAGGCAGATTACTTCAACGGTATGTCCATAGAGGTTCACGTAAGGAATCCAAAGGCCTTCCCCACCGACTATAGGGCCACAGTGTCCAACATGGGAATAGAGATGAACGCTGACGCACTGATGTTCGTGCCAGACCAGGAGACTAAGGATTACATTAAGACCATGAGGGGGAAGGAGGTGGAATTACTGACGCCCGATCCAAAGGCATCTTACCAAGACGAGTATACCATAGAGCTAGAGAAACTTGAGCCCTTAGTGGCGGCTCCTTACAGTGTAGACAACGTGAAGACAGCAAGGGAGGTCTCCAACGTAGAGGTCGACCAGGTCTATATAGGATCATGCACAAACGGGAGGCTATCTGACTTCCAGATGGCTGCGGAGATCCTGAAGGGAAGGACCGTGAAGACTAGGTGTATAGTGATCCCCTCTTCCTACGAGATGTTCAAACAGGCCATGGAGAAGGGATATATAGAGACCCTGGTGAACGCTGGGTGCGTAGTGACTTACGGTACGTGCGGGCCCTGTCTCGGAGGACACTTCGGGGTTGCAGGACCAGGAGAAGTCATAGTGTCCACGAGTTCCAGGAACTTCAGAGGGAGGATGGGAAGCAATGAGGCAAAGGTTTACTTGTCAGGCCCCTCCGTAGCTGCTGCGACTGCAGCGACTGGGAGAATAACCGATCCGAGGGATTTGCAGTGATCATTGAAGGTCCCGTACTCAAATACGGCGATAAGATAGACACGGATATAATAATACCCGCCAGGCACCTGAAGTACACGGATCCCAACTACCTGGCACAGCACGCCATGGAGCCCCTAGACCCCGAGTTCTACAAGAAAGCCTCCAAGGGTGTAGTCGTCGTTGCAGGAAAGGTATTCGGTATGGGCTCGTCTAGGGAACAGGCCGCCATAGCCCTCAAGGCCGCTGGAGTAAGGGTGATCGTAGCTGAGAGCTTTGCAAGGATATTCTATAGGAACTGTATAAACAATGGCCTGCCCCTCATCACGCTGCCTAATGCCACAAAGGAGATAAAGGAGGGTGACGTAGTGAAGGTCAACGTGGAGACAGGGGAAGTCCGAGTGGGTAACAAGGTCCTAAATGGGAAGGGAATAACGGGGATGGCATTGGACATACTCAAGGCCGGAGGGATAATGGAATATCTGAAGAGAGTATCTCAAGTCCCGACTCAGGGTGGTTGAGGTTAAACAATAAGCAGTTTCAGGTTTTAAGCCTTAATTCCTCCTGTACTTTTTACTTTCGTCTATAAAGTTTGGAAAACCAGGCAGCAGTTTATTAGATTTCGCCTTGATCATAGGACGACAATTGATGGAAAGTCCATAACTGCTGAACTGAGGTTGGTCCTTCCTGGGGACTAAGCTCTCCTCGGTTTTGACTCAGTCTTAAGGTAAAGAAGTGTAAGTTAGTGAACGATGAACTTACATGGGTATCATGGAATTACGAGAGTTGTATAAGAACGAAGTGAGTTAGCACTGGATCACTGAGTTTGTCCCCTCCAGGAAGGAGTCTACGAAAAACTCAGTTGAGCTGCCCTTACTCCCTCTCCCAGGTTTATGGGTTCTCCCAGCCTCTTTAGAACTCTCTCCAGGACAGCCAAGGTAGCTATGGCGTCGTTGGGCGTCACCCATCCCATGTGACCTATCCTGAAGTACTTCCCTGCTAGGGCTGGATGGACTCCTGGAGCTAACTCCACTCCCTCAGTCACTACCTCCTTGAGTACATCTGCTGGGTTAGCCTTCTTCAGGAGCACTCCAGTCACGGTATTACTGTAAGCCTCTGGCCTCTTGGCCACTATGTCCACACCCATGCTCTCCAACCCTGCTCTTATACCCTGAGCTACTCTCTCGTGTCTCTTGATCCTGTTCTCCAACCCTTCCCTTTCTATGAGTTCGAAGGCCTTAGCCATCATGAACACTAAATGAACTGGGAGTGTAGCGAAATATGACCCTTTACCGACCTCCAGGTTCCTCATCACGTCCAGCCAATTCTTCAGATTGAGGAAGTAGCCTGCCACCGACTCGTCGGATAGTCTGGAGACTGCCCTCTCAGAGAGTACCAGCAGACCGGCTCCTGGAGGTATACCTAAGGCCTTCTGACTAGCAGTCAGGTAAACGTCCACCTGGTAGTCCTTCATCTTTACAACCTCGGCTCCCACACTACTGACTCCGTCTACAACTATGAGTTCAACCTTATCCCTTATCCTCTTCGCCACCTCCCCCACTGGCTCCCTCACGCCGGTGCTGGTCTCCACATGAGTCATGGTCACCATGGTATACTTCTCATCCTCCACAGCCTTCTCAACTTCCTCAGGTTTCACGTAGTCACCGGGGTTGGCCTTAAGCACATCCACTGCCACAGGATATCTATTCAGGAGTGCCTTCCATCTGTCTCCGAATACGCCGTTGGATACTACCAGTACCTTATCCCCCCTCCTCAAGGTGGAGACAACACCCTCCATGGCTGCAGTTCCGCTCCCAGGTATAATGAAGGGCTGATAGGACTCGTCAGCTCCAACCAATTTCCTGAGGAACTTGAGGGAAAAGGACATGACGTCTATGAATTCCTGAGACGTGAAGCCGACGTCTCCCCTTAGTCCAGCCACTAGCACATCGTAATCTATGGTGACTGGGCCTACGTGCATGAGAAGTTTTCTCGTCATTGGTATAATGTATCCTCTCCCCTTAAATCTGTTACAGTGATCCTCTGGCTGGACTCCAAGGTATCCAATTAGCATCTCCCCTGGGAGATCCCTCTATTCCTAACCGTGTACTAGTTTGGATCTCAGCTGATATTTCCCTATCCTTGTTTCAAAATCCTAGATGATCTACCCAGGAGTAAGGCAGTCAACGCTATGGAGATCACGTTCAACAGGGCCATGGTAAAGACCAGGACTAGGTCGCCTGTCCTTAGATAGAGCAGACCGGAATAGCCAGCTAGCGCCACACCCTCCAGACTAGCCAAGGACAGTACCATGCCCCAGAAGTCCTTCATGCAGGAGAGCAAGGTTAAGACCGAGAGGAGTCCTGCCAATAGTCCAAGCAACTCGTGGGCTGTCAGTAAGATGTAGAAGGGTAGGTTCACTACTCCCTGTGTATCTCCCAATACTGCACTGCCAGATAAGTATGCCAATATCTCCACCAACACGAGCGCTCCAGATAGACGTAGGGTTAGCACGACTTTTGGTCAAGACTAACAGTTTAAATATTTTTTCCTAAATTTTTCTTATCAGTCCTCAGCCTACAGGTCTCTGACGCCCTTGTGATCAACCTGAGGTTGAGGTAGAGTACCCCTGCTGATATGAGTGGAAGACCGTAATACATAAAGGCGAAGTATGCAGGGGAACGGAGAATGAGGAGGATGGAATAAGACATTGATGGAACGGATAAGACTAAGGTATAGAGTAGTATTGTTGGGAGAGCTAGACAGCATGAAGCTCCAGACACCAGGCTAACCCCAGGCAGGAGAACGAGCTCGCTTCCCAGCCTCAGGGTCCTCCTCTCCCTATTGAGTGTCACGAGTCTGCTCACGTTGAGACCCATGAGTTCCCCAATGACGATCCCGAGAAAGAGGGAGTATGGGACGACGTCTGCCTCGTATACCCCGAGGAAGAACCACACGGCTGGACTCTGAAAAACCCAGAGCGGGAAATATAGAGGGTCAGAGGGCGGGATTGCATATCCGTAACCGGATGAGAACCTGTTCATTGAGGTGAGGTAGGAGAGACCCCCGGGCTCCACTATTCCTAGCACTATGCCGTAGAGTAGGGAGTGGTACACAAGGTATACGGTGAAGGGAAGGAGAAACGATAGCTTGTTCTCAATCCTGATCTTGGGGAAGATTAATATTCCAAGGGAGGACCAGAAAGCCATGGAGGAGGATAAGGAGAGGTAAAAGTAAGACGCTGATTTCTGAAATGTCAGGTAGATCAGGAAAGACGTAACTAACAGCGAAAGGGCAACTGCGAATTTTGCCCAGCCTCTCCTCTCCCTCACTTCCTCTGAACCCTTGACGTATCTAGTCAACACTCCACAACAACAACTCGCAAACCTGACTTAAAAATATTCAATTTAAACTCTTCATTTTATTTTCAGTTTTATTAGAGATTCCACCCAAGATTTGGGAAAAAACTTATTTAAACGTATCGAATTTACAATCATGAAATCGTGGCAATTAATCCTAGTTGTCCTTGTCTTAGTAGCAGGAATTGCTGGCGCGGTAGCTATAACACAGCTGAGTCACAAGACTTCCCCCACACTCAACACCATCAAACCTCCAGTTACAAATACCACACATCCAGTGAACGTGAGCACTAGTCCTCCAGTGAACAATACTACTAAAGTCACTAGCACTTCAAACTCTAGTAACACAACACTGAAGTTACCTCCAGGAGCAGAACAACTGAAGTTCGATGCCCAGAACAAGACCGTGTTTATCTACCTTACCGTTACATCCGCCAATGGATACATAAACTACAACGGTACTACCTACGGTTCTCTCAAGATATATGTACCAGTTGGCTGGAACGTGTACCTGACTTTCTACAACCAAGCTCCCCTAAATCACGGTCTGGCCCTGATAGAGAACAATACTGAAATGCCCAACCAACCAAACGTCCTCCAAGACGGAAAGGTTCTCCTGCTGTTGGGATACGACAACGGGAACGGTATCCCGGCTGGATTCTCGGTGTCTGGGCTCTATCAAAACATATCTGCTGGCTACTACTGGCTTGCCTGCCCTGTATTCGGACATGCTGAATCTGGAATGTGGGTGGACCTAATAGCGTCCAACAACGTGTCAATCCCGTACGAACTGATGTGAGCCTCGCTTAAGGTTATAGTCTGGAGACCTCCAAGATCCTCCATAACTGGTTCAGGTCAAATACCCTCCCTTAGGAACCTCCTCCTAATGTAAGAGCAGAAATAGCGTCCTTACTCTTTTTGGTAAAGGAACTACCCGTCGCCTACCATGAAGTCTTTCGTTTTTATAAAATTTTAAAAAGAATTAAAAACTTAATTGAATGAGAAGAGACCTCATCAAGGAGACCAGTCTATTTATAAGGTTTTGAATGACCCTCTTGTAGAGGAAGAGGAGGAGATATCTTACCCTTATCGTAGTAATTAGACGCTTCGCGACCCTCTCCTGCTCCTCTAAGCTCCTCATTAATACGGTGGAGCTCACGTGAGACTTGAGTCTCTCTACAAAGTGGAGGAAGTCCTTAACCGTACCCAACAACTCCTTAGTTTTGGACGTCCTCATGAGGCCCTCGTACTCCCTGTACTTGACTCTCAAGAGGTTTGCGTCTAGGATATCCGTGAACGTCAAATTCATACAAGATATATTGTTGTGTATTATCATAAAAGAGGGAAGCCGTAGTACCTATCAGGGACTGGATACAAATGTTGCTTTACACATATTAAAAACGTGTGTGGCTAACAGGTATTCTGGTAAACTTAAGAAATGAGATTTGAGGAGAGGCTTTGGAGGTGGAGGAGGTTTTCAGAGATATGCTATAGGTATAGGTCTGAGGCACTTTATGACGGTCCCTTGTTTGCAGCCTTAAGGTTCAAAGAAATAGAGGTGGAGCTGGAAGAGATTTTGAACAAGTTCTTCGTAGATAAGATAGAGTTTCACGGAGAAAGATATCCTGCTGTGGAGGGCGTGTTCTACTTTGACGATGGGGCCAGGACTGAAGCTTATAACGGAAAGGACTTCGACTTCATCATCTTTTACGCGGACAGTGAAGAATATAAGAAGGAGAAGGAGGATCTGGTGAGGGGACTTTCAACAGATCCTGCCACCACTGAGGAGGCAGAGATTTACGCGTTCCTCACAACGCTCCTGGAGTTCGCAGTGATAAAGTTCCTTGGCAGGAAGACAAGAGAACCAGACTGTGTTGAGAGGAAGTGCTACTTATCTCTTAGGGAATGAGACATGATGTTTGATAGTGGAGATAGAGGTTCAGAACTTTGACGACCTTTAAGTGAGTCAAGCCTGAAGAGGGCAGTTGTTCGATCATATCAGTTCAACAGCGGCTGACCATTCATAACCCAGAGACAAATCCAGCTACAACTCCGTTGATCACGTTGAAGGCTATGACCAACCCCACATATGTCTGCACATAAGGAACAGTGAAGGCGTAAGGCAATAACGAAAAAACTAGGAACCCCACCGCAGTGTACATGGCCAGCCTCCTCACTGACCTAAGCTCCTTGGACACTGTAACGCTCCTCACAGGTAGGACGAAGAGGACCAACGCCAAGATCACCAGGATCTGCACTACTCCCTCCACCGGTGACTCTACAAGGGACTTCAGGGGGGCTATGATGAAGGGAAAGGGGGGATAGAATCCTTTCAATACGATGGAAGTTAAGGCCATGATCACCGTCAGAATGAAGGAGTAGCCTATCCCTCCTGCTATGTTCCAGCTAAGAGCTCTTGGATTGATCCTGCTCGTTTTTCCCACCTCCCATGGTCACCTGGAACATCCTCTCGGGTAAGTTGACTAGGGTGGAAAGGTTGGGGTAATAAGGAGTTCCTATGGCCATGTTGACGCTGGCCGGATTGCCTTGTTCGGTTAGGATTCTCGCCAGACCCATCCTGACAGCCTTCTCCACATCTAACCCGAGGTCCCTGAGTTGAATGATCCTCCTGAGCTCTGGATCCTCTGGTATAAGCCTCGTGACCCTCACCGATATTAGCTCAACTCCCAACTCTGACAAGAATTGCTTTAGTGCCGCGGTCACAGCTGTGGATATGTCTGAGAACCTCTTGTAAACCTCGACCAACTTAACCTGGTTCAGAATAGAGCTGACCTCCTGGTCTATTACAGGGGCCAAATACGCAGCTAGGTCGGCATCCTTGAAGAACAGACCAGCGAATTGTATGTTTACTACCAGCTTGGGAGCATCGGTTACCCTGTAGTACACGGCGACCTCGTAATCGAGGGGGACCAGGTCATCCGTTTGACTCTTTCCTTGTATCCTCACCTCGTGCCTCGTCATAGAAACGAAGAATGCTATGGTATCGAAGGGTAACTGATTGTACCTGAACCTCGCCATGAAACTAGAGAGGGGATTTTGAGGGGACTGTATGTTATGTGTACCTGGAGGGAGAACTGCCTGAACCTGTCCCTGTATTACCACCACACAATTTTCCTGGGGCTGAACTATTATGATGGACTTGGAAGTCACCTGTTCCCTAGGGTAACGGAATATGAGAACGTCCGGTGCCATAAAGGATGAGCCATCTTCCCTTTCTGTGCTTATAACCTGACCTCTGATTTGAAGAGACATAAGAGATTCTCCCCCAGAGTATTTTAAATCTTTTCGTGATATTTTCGCAGGTGGACTCCAATCTGACAGTCCCTTGTCTTAAGGGACGTTATAGGACCGGGTGAACTGTCATAAGGGATTCCCGTCCAGGTATAACGCTAGGCCAACTAGGGAATTACAGAGATAGGACGGAACGAACCAAAGGTCCAAAGTCACAGTCAAAGGTTTCGATCGATCCTAGTTTGTATTATTTCCTTCAAACAAAAATCAAACAAGAATAAAGTCGCATAAGATGGTTGAAAAATATCACGTTGGGTGTGACGGTAACCGAAGACGGCGGTTTCCTCACATCCTAAAACATCACGAATGTGGTTGGGGTTATCCCACTAAAGGGAAGGAACAACGGGTAGGCCAAACTTCAGTTAAGCCGTTGACAACAGTTTCCGATAAACTGTGAAATTTATGTCATTTGATGTTATTCAACATTCCTAGACCTTTTAACGCTATTAAGTAAGCTGAGGCTGTGTGCCTGTCAAATCCCTTTTCTCTCATCACCTTTTCATGCTCCTCAGAATTTGTAGTACCCTTTGGATTAACTAACACAATGTTAAAACCCAACCTTAAAGATTTAATAACACCGTGAATTAACAACTGCTTCTTAGCGAAACGCGTTATCTTCCTATTACCGCTCTTACTCGTGGTGAACTTCCTCCTCTTAACGTAGGAATAAATCCTCAAAAACAACGTAATCAACACCAATCCTTGAGAGGGGTGCCCGTGGCGGAATTAGAAGTGATTAAAGAAGATAAGTTACGCCACGGGTAAACACATAAATTCATGAGATCCTATGAATGCCGGGAATCCTGGATTTACCTGTACTCCTGAGGGAAGAAGAGGCCCTGCCTCTGTATAATTATCTGCCTGATCCAATCCAGTACAGACTCTAGCTGATCTACATTTCCCGATAGTGCTAGTTGATAGGCTTGATCCGCTAGCTGAATCATGTTCAGGTCGTTCTTAACTATCTCGTCCAGTTGCTCCGTTGAGATCTTATACCTCGCGTAAACGTCTGCGCCACCGCCCTGTGCTGAGACCAGTTCGGATATCAGTGTCCTTATCTTGGAGGCCACGAACTCTATCCTTTTGAGCTGAGGGTTGAATGGAGAAACAGACACTAACCTTCCCTCTAATTCAGCCAACTTATTTAGGGCGTTCTCCAGTTTGCTCTTGACTGAGGTTCTTATCAAGAAATCGTCCTGCCTGATTAAGTCTTTGGCTTTATAGCCCCTGTAGCCTGGCACTAGTAGCTGAAGTCTCTCCAAAGGTGTCAGTTCTTTTCCCATATGAAAATATGAAACAGTACGTAACTAAAAGTTTACTTTCCTTTGTCTACGTTCAGCAGGGGAGAGATGGCCCTGGTAACCCTCTTGATGACCTCACTTCTCACGGGTTCCTCGTAAATGGTTCTTGAGACCACGTCTATCCCTAAAACTAACGTACTCTGAGTAGCCTCAAGTATCTTCACCGAAGGCTTCTCAAGGAGACCCTCCATGTCCTTGAGGGATTCCTCCACCTTCTCTATCGCCTCATCTGGATCCAAGGATTTAGGCACTTCATACCTGGTCCTTACCCTTCTCCTCTCCTCCTTGCTGTGTACGAAGAGAGCTGCCTGGACCATTATGTTGTTGGGTATCTTAACCTCAACAAACTCGTCTGTCAAGATGGCTGTGTAGAGGAGGGAGACATCCTTGACGTAACCCGTATATCCGGGGATGAGGTAGTCATTGGAGAAGTATTTGGGGGGATAAGTGGGAAAGCTCAGACCGAACTGCCAGGTAGATATCCATCTCCACCCTTACGGATGGAGTCTTCCGCCCCCTTTGAACCCCTTGTTAAGATAAAATATTCCTGAAGTAAAGTACTTATACATCCCAAGGGTTCACACAAGGTCACCCTCTTAATCTTGACAGCAGTTATTAGATTTTGCCTCGATTACAGGGCGATATTTAAGGGAAAGTCCCATAACTGCTGTCTTGAGATGAGTCAGGAGAAACGACGTTACCCACCTCTCTGATCACTCCCCCGTGAACATTGCCCGTCATCAATTGGGAGCTCGTCAATAGAAATTGGATGATATACATGAACATAAATTACATCAAGACGATATTTAGAAGCGATTGAACGTCTAAAAATTACTCAGAAACGTTATAGCCTCAACCCTTGAGCAGTTCGAGTATCATGAGGGCGGCGTTCTTCACAGTAGTGACGTGGTTGAGGGCCTCATTTTTGGTCAACCCCTCAGCGAACATTATCCTAGCCACTTGCACGCTCTTGGGAGAGGTCTCGTTTGGCGTGAAGAAGAATTCCACGTTCATTCTCAACAACTCCTTCCTCATCTCTTTTAGGACGTCTGGTCTGTCCTGAATTTTGGCAGTATCGAGTTCCATGACCACCGCGACTATGTAGTATGTGGAGTCTGGGGTGGTCCTTATGACGGAAACAGGTAACCCTCCCATGGGTGGAGAGATGGCTAAGTGAAAGTACAGATTCCCGCTGGCCACCTTCTCCACCTTCATGTTTAATTCCTTAAACCAAGAGTAAAGGTCGGTGTCAGTGGCCATCACGTACACCTCAGCGCCGAGTCGCCCATAGTTCCGTCAACTCTCTGCTGAGCAGTGATCTCGGCTAATCTTCCTAGACTGGGGACTTGTATAATACCTAGACTCTCCGGTACCCTGTAATTTCTCCTTAGTAATACCACTCTCATACCTAACTCCCTAGAGGGGAGGGCATAGGGCAAGGATGCCGTTAGGAACGTAGTAGCCCCGACCACACTGTTCGCCCTCCTTACTCCAAACTCCAGGATCTCCCTGGCGGGGAGAAATTTCCCGACCTCCTCAGCTGAGATCACGTCTTGCACAAAGACGTCCAGGTTGCTTCTAAGCAACAGGGACTTGGCGTCCACTTTGGGAAGGTTAGTTATCACGTATACTCTGGTCCTATAACTCAATTCCTCGAGGAAAAGTGAGTCCTCGAAGGGTTTAACCTTTAGGAGCCTGGCGTAAAGCTCAGGCGAGATCATATCTGCCAAGGCTTTAAGGGGCTTAAATTGTCTGGAGTTGTTGAGTGATAAGGTGAGGCTCCTCAGCTCCTCCATTTCCTTGACCTCCCCGAAGTTGAAGACGACCTCTAGGTCCACAAGGTAGGGTATCATTTCTTACCACCCAGTAGTCTCTCAACCCATATTTTAGTGAGCATCTTCTGCTTACACTCGTTGCACACATCCGTGTATTGGGCCGTCCCCTGAAATCCTTGGGTTATTAACATGGAGTCGACCCTACCCTTGACCTTCTCAGAGCCTATGGGCTTACCGCAGAACCGGCACTTGATAACTTTACCCCTGTTCATCACCTTCCTTGTCAAGTCCCTTATCTTCGCCAGTCCAGGAACGCTTACTGCGTTCTCTGGGCAGTTCTTCACGCATCTCTGAGACCCTATACAGTAGGGTATGTTGTAAGACAGGGCCAGTTCCTCCCCACCCGTCAAGTCCGGAACCAGCATTTGACAGGCCCTGACGCACACCCCACAGAGGACGCATTTGTTGGGGTCCACTACCACGTTGTACACTCCGGGAACATCATCGTCCTCGTTAAGCTTAACCTTCCTCGACATTTCTTCCACTGCCCAGACCAGGAGTGACCTCCTCCTACTCCTTTGGAGGGAAACCGATTCAGGTATCACAGACCTGGGCAACTCAGGGAAGGTCATAATCAAGGCCTTCCTGAGCTCCTCTTCGCTTCTCGCCTTTATCACTGGCAACTGTGTACCAGGAAATCTGTCTGGCATTTCCTCCAACCTCTTCAAGGCCAACTCCCTGGTCTGACAGGTTGAGGAGGCGTAGACCAAGGGTGTGAACCCTGCAGAGTATGTGGCGAGGACAAAGGAATCGTGGACCGACGCCGTACATGGGACCAGGAAGGGGAACACTCCCTCGGGGACGTCCACGTTCGCGGTCTCAGTGAACAGCACGCTCCCAGGCCTTCTGTACCCTGAGACCAGGGCATTGATGAAGTGAACCACTTGTTCAGTGGTGGCGTTGGGGACCTCAAGGTACCCTAAGTAAGAGGAACCGGAACAGTAACCGCACGCGGAGCACTTCTCAGGAGAGGAAACTGAGGGTCCCTCTGGGGCTTTGACCACCAAACCTTGAGGACACAGTTCCACCGCCTTATTGATCTCCCTCTCCGCCCTTACTTCATCGAACAGAACCGGATAGGGTCTATACTCGTAGACCTTGAGCTTGAGCACTGACCTCCTGGAGACTGAGGCTGACCTCACCGGTTGAACCCGGTAGGTCAGGTCCATGAGCTGTGCCCTCCTGGAGTAACCCACGAGAAGGGAGAGTGAATAGTCCCTGGTCTTCCCGAGGAACCATCTTGAGGGTAAAGAGAGTATGGCTAGGGGAGATATCCCGGCTTTCTGGTCTATATCCTCCAGCCAAACCTCTCTTTGGCCCTCGTTCACCATCACGAGAGCCTTGAGTTCGTTAGCCCTCACGTCCTCCAGGAGGAAATCGCCACTCTCGGCCACGTAGGTCAGCCTAGCTTGCTCGAACACGTCCTTGAGTAGGTCATCCCCCAGGATCTCCCTGGCTTTCTTCGATACGATCAAACCTGCGTTTAGCACTACCTCTCCCCCAGGAAGTCCCTATCGAACTTCAACCACTCCTGGAGCTGGGTGCAGACAACCTTGAATATCCTGGCCCTCTGGTCGTTGACCACGTCGCTGGCCCAGTCAGGTATCCAGGAAAAGATGTGAGTGATCGCGAAGTTCTTCTGATCCTGGACCGTCTTGTAGGCGTCCCTCCCGTTAACTCTCAGGTTGAACTCCTCCTCAACCAAGTAGGCCATGAAACCCAGGACTGAGGAGACGTGGTCTATCTCAACGGAGAACTGAGTCACTATCTTTGGAACGAGTCCCCTGGACTTCATGAACCTGACCACGTCGTTATACTTGAACAGTGCTACTTTCTCTCCCATCAAGGAGAATATTCTCTTGCTCTCCACAGGAATGAGAGGTTTAACCCCGAGACCCGTCATGAACAGGGTCGAGTACTCTATCAGGTAGTCGCTCCTCTTAGACTCCTTAAATGCCCTCAAGATCTCTGAGACGTCCACCCCAGTCTCCATGAGATATTTGCCTAACTTCTCCTGGACTAGGGATAATTTACCTAGGAGTTCGTTGTACTCCTCCTCCTTGAACTTATACAGGAAGAGATCGGCGAAGATATCGTAGGCTGCGTGTCTCACATTCAACATGTCTAGGATTGAAACCGACAAGTTTAATCACTTCTGTCTAGTTAAAAATAAATAGTAATAAAAAACTTAACTTGACGAGTTGGAGTTGTTCTCGGTGTAAGTTGAGTTACTGCCCTGAGCCCCCAGTTGTACCACGCCGTTGGAGGTCCAGACGTTGTAGTACTCAGCTTGGCTCAATAGCTCAACATCGTTGGCCGCTGCATAACTACTACGCCAGGGTAAGTAACCGCTGGCAGGATTAGCTCCCGTCTCTGGGCCTAGAACGAAACCTCCCTTATCGACGAAGAGGATGTTCCCTGGATCAGTGGGATCGAGCCTGTTAGCCCATATCCTAGCCTGAACCATACACCCGTGTATGCAGGCTGGGATTCTCTCCTCTGGTGGGAGGGTCGGATCGTAGATCCTGTCGAAGCAGTGGGTGCACTTCTTTGTCACTCCCTCCACGTAATCGAAGAACCTGTTCCCGTAGGGGCAGGCGTAAATACAGTACTTAGTCCCTATACATTCCTCATAGTCCACCAGAACTATCCCATCTGCCGTTCTCTTGAATGTGGCCCCCACCGGGCACACCTCTACGCAGGGTGCGTTGAGGCAGTGGAAGCAATTGATGGGGATGTTGTACACCTTGGTCTGAGGGTAGTTACCTACCTCTACATAGAGTACCCTGAGCCAGAACATCACGTCCAGGTTTCCGTACGGATCCAGATCCGGCAGAGGTCCGAACATCCCTGACGTGTTCCACTCCTTGCAGGACATCTGGCATCCTGCACACCCGAAGCACTTGTTGAGGTCGGTGATTATGGCGTAGTTCGCAGTTGGGGTGTAGGGGAGTGCCTTCTGGACTCCTCCTTGCCTTATATCCAACTGTATGGGACTTTGGGTTGAGGTTGCGTTGGAGGACATGACCGTTCACCTCACGATGAAGAGGGTTCTGTCGCGAACCCGAACCTAACCTTATAGTTGCCTATCATGTAGCTGTTCGCTGCCAATGAGTTGGGAGCCACGTAACTCCAGAGGCTTGTGGACTGCATGTTGTTAGCGTCAAATCTGAGGTGAGGTATGTTGACAGGTTGAGCGAAGGTAGCTTGACTCTCGTTCTTCACGGTTATTGTGCCTCCCATCTGGTTGAGGATGGTGCTGAGTATATCCTGGTTGGAGAAGTCTTGGCCCATGTAGACGAACTTATTGGCAGTCACTTGTACCTGTGGGACAGAGGACTTACCCACGATCTTTATCCTGCTATCATGCCAAGAGGTCTGTCCAGTTATGGGATCTAAGTACATTATCGGGAACGCCTTATCTGTAGAAGGACTGAGCATTCCTCCCCTGGAGGGTGGCATGTAAGAGATGTTCGCCCAATTGTTCAGTACGCTGTACTTGACCTGAGGGGAATCCGAGGTCATCCCCCTGAAACCTGGGAGGGCCTGGGCTGACACAACTACCCAAGCCGCACCAGGCCTCGTGGCATTATCTAGGAAGGCCACTGCGGTCAATGTGGTCCTGAGGCCTCCACTCCAAGGCTCGTTCACTGCCTCAAACTGAACCATGTCACCGCTCTGGATGCCCATCTGCTTCACGTACGGGTCTGCGGAACTGAGCATAACCGGCGTGTAAGGCATTATTGCTGTCAACCAAGGCACAGTGAAGGACCAGCTGTGATAAGTCCTGTCATGCCTCCTCACAAAGAAGGTCAGTGGGTACTCGTTCAGGTTTATTCCATCGCTGGTAATACTCGAGTTCCAGCCGGGCGGTGGGTAGTAGCCTCCGAAAGGCCTGTGGTAGTCCAGGATGTTCTTAGCGAGGGCCTGACCGTAGCTGTCGTTGGGTATCACGGACCTCACCATGAGGTTCGGGTTTTTGGTCTTCAGGTAATAGTAATAGTAAGCTGCGTTATAGCCAGTCCACTTACCTGCAGCAGCTAGCCTGAACTTCTGTAAGTACTCCAAGTAGATCCTGTGGATGTAGGGGAGTCCTATGGGCCCGTAGCCTCCAGGCATGTAAGCTCCCCAACCCAGGAAGTAGAACATGTTCACGTTTCTCATGTACCTGATGGAGGGAGGAAGTACGTATACAGCTCCACCCTTTCCTACCTTAACGTAACCTGGATTTATGTCCTCTATTGTCATGTTATTTGCTGCGTACTTTGTTATAATATCCTGAAGCTTGGCCTGAAGTCCCGGTTGGAACTTTACCGGTATTCTAAAGTAATGCTCTATTCCAGAGGATCTATCACTAGCTCCTATCTTGTAGGTTTGGGCTGTGGAGAACGTCCCTCCCGAAGGAACGCTGCTCAGGATCTGATTGATCACGGCCTGTTGCGAGCCATTGTTTGGTACAAAGGATGCATAAAGCTTGAGCTGTTGAGGGTTGGGAACCTGCTTCCCCTCTGAGTTGGTAAGAATGTACTCGAAGTTCTGACCATATCCTGCCAGCAAAATACCACTCTTCAGGATGAACATTCCCGTTGAGATGAGACCTGGCTGGCCAGCGGTAAGTATGTTGGTTCCAGAGATAGGATCGGTCACGTTGACCGGACTGATGAGATTTCCTCCGGTTATGGGATCCTGGGTTGTGTAATGCGGGTTATCTGTGGGAGTTATACTCTTCTGTCCGGGATAGGCCCTCAGGAGCCACAGGAGAGTCAGCAGGAAATCTCCAGCTGCCAGCACGGGGTACATGGAAGGTAGGGCCGGCCAATTTAGGGAATCAGAGGGGCCCTGAGGTAAGCTGGTGGGTCTGTCAAAGGTGGAATGGAACCCGTAAATCTCGAGGAACGATAGGTCAGGAATCACCATGTCCACCACGTTATTGGTTTCCTGCATGAAGAGGTCAATACTTATGGTGAAGGGAATGTAGTAGTTACCGTTGCTGTCCTTATCCGTGACCTTCTGGAGGACGTCAGTGAGCGTATAGGCGTTGTTCCAGTACGGAGAGGTAATGTACCACATCATGGCATTTATCGTGTATGGCATCACGGAATTTGGATACTTATTGGCGAAATATGTTGTGTAAGCTACAGCAGAGAAGGACCTCTGCGTGGTCAGGGGTATCTCCCAGCTGTACGCCCTGTCAATGAGTAGTGGTCTCCCACTACTGGATATCACTAGGTCGTCGGGACCGTCAGGCGCACCGTAGGGTCCTGCTGGTACTACAGTGACTGACTTCACGTCCACTGTCCCGTCGTTGTAGATGTACTCCGTCTTAAGGAAGCCAGACCTCCCCTTGGGGACAGTAATGGTCATCCCACTTATGGCTGAGGCTATGTTCTGATCGAGGGACGGCGTGTTCGCCAAGGGGTGAGGGGGGACTAGGTGGCCTGGGGAGTAGTGAGGATATGGGTACTTATAGAGGTCGGCTCCGGGGTTGTCCCATGCACCCATGACCAGAACTAGGTAGTAAAGGGAGGCGGCGCTCATGAATCCGTTGGCGTGTGCTGCAAGACCTCTCATGAAATAAATTGAGACGGGCCTTCCCACGACGTGGTCGTGATACCTTCCCAGGTAATCCACCCATTTTGCCGGCTCGTATATGGACTTCTGGAAGGCGACCGTGGCCATCTCGTTGGCTATCCTGACTATAGTGTTGTGAGGAATTCCACTTACGTTGGCCACGTTTAAGACTCCGTATGCGGGAGGGTGATCGTATGAAGTATACGGATCGTAATTCAGCAACTCTGCCCTGAAGAGCTCAAAGGCAGTGGTCACGGTTAGGGTTATTGTCTCTGAGCTCCCCAGTGACTTAGGTACGGTCACCTGTATTGCGGGCACCTTGACGCTCTGGCCATTCTTCAACTTGTATGGAACTGAGACTACGTTGGACTGCACGGATGACGGCAGCTCATCGATAGTCAAGATGGGCATCACCCCCTTCTGCCAAGGTGTATCCACGTAGGAGTATACATTCCCGTCACTGCCCATGATAGCCTCAAGCCACGGGTGTGCCTTGGAGTACTGCGGGTTGTTCACGGGCATCCTAAGGTGAAGACCGACGTTATTGCCAGCCGTCGGATCCGTGGGATCCAAGGCGTCTCCATTCTGTGGGTTCGGATTGAGTATTACGAGCCAAGACATGTTGGTGTAATACCTCAGGAACTCCTCGTCTATGTGAGGAAACACCGCGGTACTGGGTATGTCGCCTAACTGTGGTAAAGTCTGCACATTACCCCCAGGGGTCACGGTCTGCATTATCAGCTGTCCCGTGGCTGGATCGTAGGCGGGCTGCACGGGCTGTAGAGTCTGAGGATTTAGAACTTGAGGCCCTTGACCGGTGGCGGCCAGGTAAGCTTTGTAAACGTAGTAGTGAAAATCGACGAGAACCCTTATCCATCCCATGGCCAGAGCTCCGTCGGTTGCGGGGTTGATGAATAGGTGTTCATCCGACACAGAGTAGAACCCGAACCTCTCAGGAGCTATGGTTACTACCTTGCCCCCGTTCTCCCTTATCCTCGCAATAATCCTTCTCATCCAATTGGGGAAGTGGTCTCCAGCCAGCCCTGCGAGAATGAAGTACTGCGCCCTTTCCTCGTCAGGTCCAGCGTACTCCCAGACCGGAGCACCAGTGATGTAGAGACCTGCTGTATACACGTTCATGGAACAGAACCCGCCGTGGGCCCCTGCGTTTGAGGTGCCGAAGTTACCGGAGAAGAAGCCTGCAGTTATTCCAGGAATCAGCTGATCTCTCCCTTGGAAGAAAGCCAAGGAGTGAGGATTAGTCTCCCTTATCTGCATGAACCCAGGGAAGTTACCTATTCCCAACTGCTGCGGATTAAGGCCGAGGGTGCTCCAGCTCTTAGCGTTGGCACCGTTTATTATGATGTCATATGCTGTGTCGTAATCTAGAGCCATCCATTGCCCCTGACCTCTCTCTCCTGCCCTGAGGAGAGGATATCTGAGTCTAGCTGGGGCGAAATAGTAGAAAACGTCGGATGCACCCCTGGGGCACACACCCCCGTCGTTGATGTGCCACCCAATAGTCCCAGTGACGAACCTTGGAAATCCTGCGGGAGTTCTAACTATCTCGATGGCACACCTCCCTAGGCATTGGAAGCAGTTGGAGTAAACTACCTCATCGTTGGGATAATTGAGAGTGTAATTGTTCTCTGAGAAGGTATCGAACACCTTCTTGACCACAGAATTGCCACCCAAAATCAACGCGGTCCCTAGGGCAGCCGCTCCGCTGACCTTCAGGAAGTCTCTCCTGGATAGCTTCAAATGACTCATTTTAAACCGAAATATGTTAACTTATTGACGTTATTTAAGCCCTCACTTCACACGGTCGATATGTTTATCACTACATATTTTCCTGGCTAAGGATGTCCTCCAGTATTCCTCGGAGTGAGGGATCTCCCTTCACGGCCTCTAAGGCGTCAGACTTGTAATCCGCTACGCCCAAAGCCTTCAGAAGCTTAGCTCTCAACGCCAGGTAAAGGGGCCTCCTAGATATGGAGAGTGCTCTGTCTAGGTAAAGTAGTGCGTCACTATGCATTTCAAGAGTGTAGTAACACAAGGCGGCGTTATAGTAGTGCTCAGGGTTCTCCGGTTCGTAGCGCATAGCTATCTTAAACTCACTGAGAGCTAACTTGTGATAACCGGTCTCGAAATATATCCTTCCTTTCAATGCGTGAAGTTTCGGATCGTCCTTAGCGAAGGCGAGGGCCCTGTTCACCTCAGAGAGCGCATCCAGTTTCAGTCCCATGTTATAATACGAGAATGCCTTCATGATTCTGGCCTCTACGTTCTTAGGATTCACTCTCAGGACATCAGCCAACTGGAGGTTGGCCTCCTCATAGTTCCTCAGCTCAAAGAGGATCTTCGCCCTCAAGAACTTATAGTCGACACTGACGGGCATCAGAGCCAGAGCCCGATCAACCTTCTCCAAGGCCTCCTGGAGGTTACCCTGTTGGAGGAGGATTTCTGCCTCCCTTATCAAGAGCACGTGGCTGAACGGGAAATCATTCAGGCCCCTCTCCAGTTCCGCCAAGGCTTCCTCTGGAGAACCCTTCATCAATAGTGCTTGGGATCTCAGGAGGTAGCCCTCTAGAAGCCTTAAACCCTCTAATACGTTTATCACCTCGTCGTACTTGCCCTCCTCCAATGCCCTCTCAGCCCTCTTCAGTCTGTCCTCCAGGTCCTCCATGAAACCATAATCACAGGGGGTCCTTATAAGGAAATATGTTCAATAGGAAATATCGTAGGTGTGAAATGAAACTTTATTTAAAAATAGATTCTTAACAATGTTTTAGATAAAAATGGGTCTATTTACCTCGCCGTCTCCAGGGACATCCTTCGGGATTCAGGCACCCATAATACAGATAAACCAGTATCCCCTATGGGGTACCTACGTCGCACTTGCCCTCTACTTCACGGAGATAGCAGGTATGCTGATGGCCATAGTAGGCCTGATGGAAATCAGGGGCACTTTCACTTCCTTTACGAGGAGGGCCTCTGTAATAGCTTTCCTTGCGGCGATTCTGGCCTTAGCCTTCTTCGACATGGATCTAGGGAGACCCGCTGCGGCAATCTCCTCACCCATAGAAGCCCTTGCCAACTTCGGTCACTCATGGATGGCTAGAGGGATAATATTTGTAGGAGGACTCCTACTCTTCTCGTTCCTCTATATGATAGTCTCGATCTTCAACATGAGGAGCAGACCGATCAAAGTTATTCTTGCAGTACTCGGGATGCTAAGTGGAATATTCTCAACTACGTACAGCGGTTTCGAGCTGGCTGCCACGACCGGAGTACCCTTCTGGAACGACGGTGGGATTCCGGCACTCTATCTGGCTGACGGTATATTCGCAGCTGCAGGTCTGGCGTACCTCATAGCCTTGGTGGGCAAGGGCGACGAGAACGTGAGGGCAAGAGTCACCATAACGAAGCTGTTGTTCTATTCGACCATAGCTGAGTTCGCTACCTGGTTCCTCTTCCTGGCCTCAGTGAACTTCATATACGTCTTCGATGAGGTCGCTTATAACTACCTTGTAACACAAGCCACCTTTGCCTTGGACATGACATTGACAGCCCTCACCCTGATAATCTCTGGAGTGGGCACCATGTCGGTTAGCGGAATTTCATTCATGGTGGGGAAACAGGGGACGCCCTCTAAGGCCGTGGGACAGATGCCCCCAATGGATCTACCCACAGCAGTCAAATACGTTATGATAGTCGCTGCTATATTTGCCCTGATTTCTGGGTTCCTGACAAGGGCTGATATCCTGTTTGCTGGACAGTACGCTTACGGTTTAGCTCCAATGACACCCTTCCAGTTCGTGAGCAATCAGCCAGTGCCCATAGCATCGTTCGGTTGGAGAGGTTAAGTGAACATCTTTTTCTTCCTAACTCCCTCACCTTTTTCTACAACCCTTCCCATTAAGAATGAGGGAAAACCCATCCTTTGACCGTAACTTAACGCACTGTCAACCTCGCTCTTATCCCCTATTACCAGAACCAATAGCTCACTCGCCTCCGGATGAGGAGTGAAGGATGAGACCAGGGGGAGCAAGTCTCTGTTCCAGGGTTCTGGGAGATCCAACTCCATGATATGATTAATCTGGCTCGAGATCTTGGATAACCAAGCTAGTCCCGGTCTAGTCACGTTCACGGCATATAACCTGTAACTCCACAGGTCCAGTTTGACCGTGGCCCTCCTCAGGGTGTCCCTGTACCTATTCAGTATCTCCCTGAAGGAGAAACCTCTCCTTTCAAATATCTCCCCAGATCCGAAGATAAATCTACTGAAGGCCGTAACTGGTGCCATTCCTCCAGGTCTATTTATCAGGCCTACGCTCATCCCCTCCCTAACCTTAAAATCCTCTTCTGCCTTTCCCCAGGAGAATCCGGCAACCTTTGGTTCTATAAGTTCCAGTTTGGGTTCCGGTGAAGTCACAGATACCATGTTGTATAGAGTCGACTCCAGGATGGTCGTCACGTTACCTGGATTCTCTAGATCCACTAACATGACTCCCTCGGCAGACACTATCTGACCCGACCTGAAGTTTCTAGTCTCCCTCTTATCGAAAGTGGAGGGATAGTTAAGCATACACGGACTTCTCTCTCCCTTACTGTTCAAGTTTATACAAGCAGTTACTTCTTCGTCCCTAACCCTCATGAGAGGGAGAAAGGATCTGTCTTGACATCCCCCCAATACTACTGATGGGTGTACCCCCATTGAGGTAAGGAGCTTAAACTTCTCCGCATAGTTCATTTCTTCGCCTTAACCTCCGCCTTGACGAAGGAGCTTATGACGCTACACTTGTGAAAGAGATGTATTCCTTCATCCTTGCAGTCAGCGGCCATGGCGTAGGGTTCTCCGCTCTCGTTAAAGCTCAGTACCGCTCTACATCCGTTGGGCAATATGACTGAGGGAAAGGCCTTTAATATGAACCTGGCCAGCACGTTTTTGCTCCCCTCTTTGAGCTCAGAGGCCCTAGGCAACATCAAAGTCACGACGGAGAGGGGTTGATTGAAGCACACACTCATAGGGGAGATCTGGTGTTCGTCCAAAAACGACTTAAGGGAATCCAGGAAACTCCTCAGCTCCTCCGTTGAACCATCGTACTTCCAGGCCTCCTTGAGGTTCTCCAGGGCAGTATACCTTATGGACTGCCTACTGGAGAGATAGTAAGTTATGACTAGACCTCGTGGAGTGATGGAGAACTGTCTGTCATCCTTGGTGATCAGTCCCAGGGTCTTGAGTTTGACTAAGATCCTCCAGACCGTAGAAGGAGCTATTCCAGAGATCTTAGAGAGCCTATAAGAAGAGATGTGAACCAGGGTGGCCAATAGTTCTAAGACCTCAACGTCCTTGGGGTCCAGGTAAATAATTGACATTACATTTACATACTTACTCCGGCTTAAATAGTTGGTATTCGAATATTTAGATTAGAGATTAATTTTTCCTGTTAAAGAGCTTATTGAGTTTCATATTGTAGTTGTAGTGTTCTAGTTGAGGTGAACAGGGTTTATTTCCATTCTGTCCCTGAAACTAAGGTAGATTGGGCACTCCCTCTTGACCTTCTCCACCACCTCCTTGAGTTCATCCTTACTACAACCTCCTCCCTCAACTTCCAAGATGACCTTTCTTATCACATAATCTCCCACTTTTAGATATCCGTCGTCCAGAACGTACTTGGCCCTAACCCTGCACCTTAGAGTTATACCCTCCTTTCTGGAAACTGACAGTACTGCGTTGAAAACGCAATGAGGAATGGAGGTCAAGAAGGCCATTAGCGGACTCTCAAGGTATAAATCGGAGGCGTTCCTAACGTTAGAGCCTATCTGTACCCTAGGAGATTCCTCGTCTCCAAATAGAGTGAGGCTTATCTCCAAGGTGGCTCTACTTTAATTCAGGAGCTGAGGATTTAAGGATTTGAGGTATTCGGTCACTCTCCCTTAGAGAGTTTTCTGCTCACCTCCCTGAAGTAGTGAGGGTTACCCAAAACTATCAGGGTCTCACCAGGTTTCAGGACGGTGTCTCTAGTAAAGAAGGGGTTGAGCTTTCCCTCCTGGACTATTATTATGGGGACGACCTCCTTGGGAAGTTCAGACAACTTCACCTCTCTTCCCACATCAAAGAAGCCCACCACCATATCTGCCTTCCTGTCCATCGTAAATATTACCCCACCCACGTTCCTGGAAATAGCCGCTGCCGCCGTGATCCTCCCTATTATGTCCTCATAGGCTATCACCTCGTCGGCCCCAGCTGTTCTGAATACGTCAATCAGGGAGTCCTGCCTCACCACACATATTGTGTTAAGGGGTGGATTTAACTTCTGCACCTTAAGTGTGACCAACAATGTCTTCACGTCATCCTCCATAGCAATCACTGCTGAGGATGCGGAGGTTATGCCTGCGTCCATCAGGTCCTTATCGTTCTCTGGGTCGCCCAATATGGCTCTGTCACCCTGTAACTCATCAAATACGTCCTTAGAGTTCGTCAATACCATGAACTCCTTCCCTAGACTAGACAGTCTCTTAGCTGCGGTGACCACTATCCTACCGTTCCCTATAATGACCGTGTGACCCTTCAGATGAGATCCCCTCCATCTGGCCCTAGCGTCTGCCCACGATGATCTACTCACAACTGTATTTACAACAGATTGGATTAAGCTAGTATAAAGGCCCGCCGCCATCACTATAGTAGCCACGAGCAACAACTTTTCCAAGGAAGGCATTTGTCCGATGTTTGGTGCGTAAAGACCTACCGTAGTCACTACGTTCACTCCGGCGTAGATTGCGGATATCCAATCTAAGTGTTGATATTTGACGAATATTACAGCGTTAGCCAAGACCACAAGGGCGAGGAGTGCAATCTGAAAGTAAATCCTTCTGAGGACCGAGTAAGGGGCCACCAAGAGTTCCATCACATCGAGGATTACCTTCCGAAGGCCTGGCATTCTCGTCTTCTTTAGATAACGAAGTTAAAGGCTTAACCCTGGAGATCCGATTCTTTGAACTAAACTGACCTTCTTACAACGAGGGCGAGGTTCCCCGAGTTAAGGGTTATACCACTTTACCGGTGTTACTGGTCCTAGCCCTCCTCAGGCATCGCAGGACGGATAGGCCCCAGTTCCTCATCTCAGGAAGTTGACTAGGGGAGAGGCCGTTCGGTGGAGCAGAGGCTTACGTCATCGACTCCGGCTCAGGTGTCACGATGAGGCAACTGCAAATAGGGAAGTTCATAGAAAAATTATGAAGTCAAAGGCGTATCCGGCCCATAGGGAGTGTGATCTCCGTTTCATCATTCAGGACACCCACACATCATTCCACCCTCTTGATGAGCACTTCCTCCTTCCTAGCCCTACCTTCCCTCATGGCTGATAGGATGGCCGAAAAAACCAGTAGGACTATGGACACCGCGAGAATATCGTGGAGGCCAGAGAAGAAGGAGGGAGCTATGGCGTTGGCGAAGAAGTCAGGCGATGAGAGCTTGGATGCAACTGAGGGAGGAAGAGAAGACGCTATCCCACTCATAGGGTTGTACCCTAGGAGGGCGGAGAATAGTGCCACGGGGGCTGAGATATTCACCGACGCGTCAAGCCCCAAGGATCCCAGTGCCTGATTGATGGCCTGATTTAGCGTGGTGGACATTCCAGTTATTATGATCGCCATGTAAAAGGCGACGCTCACGGTTGACGCTGTGTTACCCAAGGCTGCCCTTATTCCTGATGCCCTCCCTCTCAGTTCTGGCCCAACAGAACTCATGATATCGGCTAAGTTCGGGGAGTTGAAGAGTCCCATCCCACCTCCAATGAGGAAAATGGCCAGGGAGAACTCCCAATAGGGGAAGTTCACTGGGAGGAGATAGAGTAAGCCGAACCCCAGGGCCGAGAGCATTAAACCTGCAAAGGTGAACGTCTTAGAACCATACCTGTCCGAGAGCCAACCGCTAATCGGTCCGAACACCGCGAAGCCTAGCATGTTTGGGATCAGAAATATGCCTGACCAGAAGGGGGTGGAGGAGAATGGGTAACCGTGTATGGGCAGCCATATGGCCTGCAAAAGCAAGACCAACGTTATAGTTATGCCCTGTCTCCCTAATGAAGCTACGACATTGGTAAAGTTTGCAACAGCGAAGTCCCTTATCTTGAACAGGGAGAGATCGAAGAGGGGGGTCTTGGCTCTCTTCTCCACTATAACGAATAGTGCCAGAAGGACGAAGGAGGCAGGTATGCCCAGGAACACCATGGGGTTACCGAACCCCAAATCTGCTCCACCGTATGGGATCAGGATGAACGTGACAGAGACTAGAAGTAGAACTAGGAATGAGCCGAAGAGGAGATTACCCAGCACGTCTATGGACTCCTTGGCCTTGACGCCCTTGTCCTTAAGTGTCAACCAGGACCATAGTGTCCCAAGAATCCCCACAGGCACATTTACCAGAAATATCAATCTCCAGTCGATCTCAGAGAGTACTCCTCCCAAGATGAGTCCCACTACGCCTCCCACCAGACCTGAAACCTGATTTAGGCCCAAGGCTTTCCCCAGCTCCCTCTTCGGGAAGTAATCTGTTAGGATGGCTGAGCTGTTCACCATGAGGAATCCCCCGCCTACTCCCTGGAGTATCCTGAACAGGATCAATTCTAACATTCCCGTGTTACCCGTTGAGGTGACGCTAGCTAAGAGGAGGGACGCGACGGTAAATATCCCAAAGCCCATAGTGTAGAATCTAGTTCTACCATACATATCCGAAATTTTTCCAAACGTGACCACCAGGGCTGACGTAACTATCATGTAACCTAAGATCAGCCACGTGAGGTAAACCAGGGCGTCTGGGTTAGTGGGATTAAATCCTATTCCTGAGAAGATCGCTGGGAGGGCTATGATTATCATGTTATAATTGGCGAAAGCCATAAACATGGCCATAGAACTGTTGATCAGGGCGGTCCACTTGGTCTCCATGGGACTTCCATAACTACTTAGCAATTTTAAGGTTATGTATTGAAGCATCTCTCCGATAGATGTCGTATCTGTCCGTCGAAGATGGTGATACCCCCAAATAACAGTGTGACTTTTTCGAAAGAAAGCTTTTATTTGGATAGGCTGTCCAACAATACATGAACGTTAAGCTACTCCTGGGAACAGTGATAGTAGTTGTGATCCTAATAGCCATGGCTACATACGCACTATACTCACATATACAGGGTACCGGTACCTCCCCAGCCAGCCAGGGTCCGACCAAGCTCAACACTACGGTCACTCTACCGCCGTGGGATCAGAGACTCGTCTCTCTGGCTCCCAGCGACACCCAGATACTGATCTCCCTTGGGTTGGGTAAGCACTTGATAGGCATGGACAGCTACTCCTTTTCCCTACTCCAACAACTCAACTATACCTCTCTGGTTCCGTCCAACGTATCGATCTTTCAACAGATCTCACCGCCCAACGTCAGTGGTCTGCTCCTCTTGAATCCCTCGCTCGTAATAGGAGAGGAGGGCTTACTGGGAAGTGGTGCAGGACAGATAGAGAAGGCCAGCCTGAACCTTACCCTTACCAACAACGACTATGCGTCGAACTTCACTCAGGTGGAGCAGGGTATCTTGAACCTCTCCAAGAGCTTGGGCCTACAAAGTAGGGGTCAGCAGGTGGTAAGTTGGATGAACTCTAAGATATCTCAGTTCTCCAGGGAAGGTAATGTGACCATCGCGTACTTGATCTGGATATGTCCCAACTATCAGTTCTACACCGCAGGAGGTAACGTGTTCATTAACAACATCATCCAGCTATCAGGAGGAGTCAACGTATTTCAGAACCAGTCCGGGTATCCACTGTTAGGGCCTTCCTCACTAACCTTGGCCGATCCTCAGGTAATAGTAGTCCAAGAGATGTACAACGTCAGCTATACCGAGTACATGATATCCCACATTCCAGGGATACAGAGCACCAAGGCCTATCAAGATCACAGGATCTATATACTCTCCGAAAACCTCCCGACGGAGATACTTAACGAACCCGGCCCGCTCTCTGTGTACGGCATTCCACTCATGGAAAGCATAGTATCTGGCACAACTCCTAGTTACGTTAATTCCTCCTATGTCATGAAGGAATATAACGTGAGTCTCCCGGTGTTCTGATTGAAATTTTCCCTTGTTCTCCTGGCGGTGAGTTTCCTCCTGGGTATAATCTTCGGAGAAGTCTACATTCCTCCACAATACCTTTTCTTCCCCAGAGGAGTTTACCTGGAAATACTCCTTTACATAAGGTTGCCCACGGTGTTTGCATCTGCCATGATAGGGGCCATCCTTGCCGTATCTGGGGCTGTGATGCAACTATTACTGAGGAATCCTCTCATGGATCCTTACGTGAGCGGTACGGCATCTGGTGGGGCCTTCGGGGCAGTCCTCACTTACTTTCTCCTGGCCTTTAACCTCCCCTTCTCTTGGATAATATACATCTCGCCAGTGATCGCTTTCCTGTTCGCCCTTCTGTCCACTGTCCTCACATTACTTATAGGCAGGAGGACCGGAGTTTACGGACTGGTCATAGGGGGAGTAGTGGTATCCTACATCTTCTCCTCCTTAATAACCGTAATGCTTACGTTCCTTGAGATCAGGTATCCGCAGGTTCCACCTCTCTACTTCTGGCTCCTGGGAGACGTAGAACTGGTGGGTTGGGAGAATGATGCCATCCTACTAGTCCTCCTGATACTCCTCCTTGGGTTGGGGACATATACTGCGAGGTTGATCGACCTAGCCTCCATCAGTGACGATATGACCTTCTCCAAGGATGTTAATCCAAACAACTTCAGGCTCCTGTGGATAGGACTAATGAGCATAGCGGTGGGCTTCATTGTGTCATTGGTGGGCGTAGTGGGTTTCGTGGGTATCATAGTACCTCACATAGTGAGGAGGTTCCACAGTGGTAGTGCCACTAGACTCATACCCGAGTCTTCAGTCCTCGGAGCAGCTATAACTGTGCTCAGTGAAGTGATCTCCAATGGGGCACTGGGTGTGAAGATACCCATCACAGCGATCACCGCGTTAATAGCCGCACCGATCATCATTTACGTATTGGTGAGGGGAGTTGCTAATTCAGGGATTCAAGGTTAAGAGAGGGGAGAGAGTGATACTAGAAGACTTTGGTATAGAGGTAGTCAGAGGTGTTAACTTAGTGATAGGCCCAAACGGTTCAGGGAAGACCACCCTCCTCAGATCCATAGTGGGGGCATTGGGGAACTTGAGATCCAGGGTTCCCGAGAGCAAGGGATACGTCCCCTCAGAGTTCTTCTCACCTGAGATGAAGGTGGTAGACGTACTTCTGTCTGGCTCGAGGCGAAACTTGGAGGAGTACTATAGGTTCGCCGAGTTGTTGGGTGTTCAGCACATGCTGGATAGGACTTTCTCCGCCCTAAGTACTGGGGAGAAAAAGCTGGTATTAATTGTTAAGGCGCTCTCTGAAGGAGACTTGGTGATCATGGATGAGCCGATGTCTGGGCTAGACGTTAGGAACCAAAAGAGGGTCCTGGACTCTCTAACTGAACTTAAGGGCCTTAAAACCTTCATGATCTCCACCCACGAGCTATACATGGTCAGCAGATCCGACTGGGTTATCGTCATGAAGGCTGGAAGGACCATATATCAAGGTGAGCCTAGAAATCTCCATGAAAGGGTACTGGAGGAGACCTACGGGACTAAAATAAAAAGAGTTGACTTGGGAGACCGTTGGACCTTCATTCCAGACCTCTAAGAGGCGTACAAAACGTAGTCTGGATAGACTTGGTACAAGGGAACAGCCACTACCCAACCGTAACTGTTGGCGAGGAACATGGTGCTGCCAACTATTACTGGGTTCACTATACCGAATCTCCCTCCCACATAGTATTGAGTCAACACCTCACCGTTCTTGGGATTTATAGCGTAGACGTAAGGACCTCCAGCTACCCACAGAAGCCCGTCATAGTAGGTTGCACCACCTCTAGGACCTCCAGGGGCCTTCGGAGGTAGACCTATGCCGTTCAGCCTAGTTTGCCACAATATCTTCCCGTTGGTTACGTTAATGGCGAACTCCTTTCCCAAAGATGGGGAACCCACGTAAACTGTCCCGTTGTATATCATGGGCACTCCTCCCTTGAACGCTGGAGGAGTATATCCTCTTCCAAGGTTCGTCACCCAGAGCACTCTCCCGTTACTGGCGTTGACTCCAACGACCAGGGTGTCGACAGTACCGTTGGGCTCAGCGTTGGCTACGGTGGACTGTACTACAATCCCGTGTTGTTGATCTACTGCTGGAGGAACGTCTCCCATCCCAGTGTTAAAGGGCCTGTTGGGACTGGGGAGAGTTGCGTTCCAAACTTCCTTACCCGTGAGCCCATTCACGGCAACCAAGAGACCGTATGGAGAGGTGAGGCTTGTGAAACCGGCTATGAAGAGTGGCGTCCCGTTACGGAGGACGTAGTAGTTCACGCTACTCATGCTGTCGAATAGCCCAGGCATTCGATCCATCCAGATAACCTGTCCCGTCGTGGCGTTCACTCCCACGAATTCCCCTCCCCCGTCTGCGTAGGCTAATATACCGTTATATACTGCAGGTGCTGGCATTGCCTCACCCATAGTGAACCTCATCCAGAGAAGCACCCCATCACTGGCGTTGAAAGCGTATATTGCCCCGTAGGCCATCCCTCTATGGATTGAGTCGTACTGACCCTTCTCGTAATGAACGAAGTTAGCGAAGTTGAATCCCACGTCACCTACGGTCACATAAACTATTCCGTCATACACTATGGGATTGTTCATTGCGTAGCTGGCCAGGCCCGTGGCGTACCACACAACCTGGCCGTTGAGAGGATTCACTGCAAATATACTACCTGGTCCACTGTCCTCCTCCACGAAGAGGAGGTTGTCTGCCAGTGTGACACCTAAGGGCTGGCCTACCATCTGAGTTAACATAACCAACGCAGACCTGGTCCCCATGGTGTTAGCTCCTGGCAACATCCCCTCAGGTGTTGAGAGCGGGATCAAGGCTGCTCCTGCCATGTGAGCGAAGTCCTCTTGCCATACCACCCCTTGATTTAACTCCATACATGTAGTTGAGAACGCCGCATTGTGTGACTGTCCACCGTTAGTTACACCCCACTGGGTAGGAAGACCCAGGTTCTGCCCACTTGCGTTACCAGGATAATAAACTACCTTCACCTCATAGGGAAAATATGTGGAATTATAAGAATCATAAAGCCTGACCACTGGCTGAGGAATCGGTGTGACTACTTGAGATATAAGGTGGATCATGGGATCCCCTGCTATGGCTCCTGTTAGGAATACTATTCCTAACAGTATTCCTAAGACCAACCTCCTCATTTTAGGTCGTTTGATAATGACAGTATAAATCTTTTGTACATTCCGTCTTTAAAAGAGGAATTATACATTTTTTAAATTTTTAGTTAAGTTTTCACGCTAAGTAGCGAGATGGGAGGAAATAAATTTTTTTGCTTTAAAAGGGTTTGAGATCATTTTATGAAGAATTATGAGGGTTTCCGAGGGACTTGGCCCTCATGTAAACTAAGTAAAGTTTGGAACTGTGGGGGCAGGGGAAACTCCCGCACTCACATTTCCCCTCCACTACCTTCTCCCCCCTCAAAATCAGTTTTACCCTATAACCCTTAACGGAGCACTTTGATGGAATTGCCCCCTCAACTTCCCTCTCGCCTTTCTCCCTCTCTCTAATGATAAGTTCCATGTCTTCTCTCCGTATGCCTGTGTATGAGCTCCCTTACGAAAGTAACATGTCTTGAATGACCATCACTTGTTCCTTCTTGAGTTCTTCCTCTATCTCCAAATACAGTATGGACAGACCTAATATGATGGCGCCAAAGAGTTCATCCAAGTTACCCACATTACCTTGAGCATCCTTATCCTTAATCCTCCTCAGAAGCTGCCTCATCATTCTTCTTATGACTAAGGCGTCCTCTCTGGCATCTCCCCTCAAACCGAAGGCTAGGACAGAAATGGAGTAGATCGCCCTCCTCAAGTTAACTAGAAGTTCCCTTAAGTAGCCGGCCTCTGTGCTCGAGTTCATGATAATAGATTCTATTGAGGCGTATAATAATCTATGTAATAAAAAACTTAACTCCAAACACTCTTTAAAAAGAGAGCGAGAAATAAAAATTTATCTTTATGAAACTTTTACTTTCTGTTTAATTGCCTTTAGTGTGTCCTGAGGTATCGTCTCCATCTTGTGACTCATTTTTGCGTGTATTGAGAGCTCCCTTAGCAGTTCGTCCTCAGTAGATGAATTCTCTATTTGGAATCCGCAGTTCATACCAACGTCAGCACAGCTAAACGAGTACTTGCCGGACTTCTTTATTGCCCCCTTTATCCTGTTCACCATCTCTTGAGGAATTGAGGTTAATCCATGAGAATCCTTAGCGTGGATCTTAAGCATCTCCAGTAACTCGTCCTCACTGGAGGCGTTCATTATGGAAAATCCGCAGTCCATTCCTACGTCTGCGCATCTGAAAGTATATTTCATTAATATACGATTCTGGGCGCGTATTGAAGTTTTCATTAGAAAAATTCTTACATCCTTTTAAATATAATAGCCCATTATAAGAAATCATGGTATCCCTATTTAGGAAAAAGAAATACTCCTTTAGTTGCTCAAGTTTGGGGATGGGCTGCGGATATTCAGTGAGAGGTGCTGCGAGCGAGGAGGAGTTGCTGGAAATTCTGAAGGTACATGCTGGACAATCACACGGCATTAACGAGATCCCAGCTGATCTGTTGGAAAAAATAAAGATAAACATTAAGAAAGAGTAACAGGTTATTGTTAAAAACGCTTTAATCTCCCGAAAACAAATTTTCAGTGACCTATGGACGAACTAGATCGTAAGATGCTAATGCTTTTATTTAGAGATGGAAGGATCAGCCAAAGGAGACTTGCTGAAGAGCTTAACGTTACTCCACCTACCCTGAACTATAGGTTCAGGAAGCTTGAGGAGGAAGGGGTACTAAAGGGCTTCACGTTATTTGTGAATCCCAACTTTCTGTCCTTATATTACGGCTTTGTAGCCTTTACTAACTACAGGGACTACGATAGCCCGTCCATATTCCTTAAGTTCAAATGTGTAGAGTGGTTGAACGTGTACGGTATATTGGGGAGGAGTTTTAGGGAGTTGGATGAAGAGGTGGAACGTATGAGCCGAAACCTTGGGGAGCCTAAGCTGAAATATGTTCCTGAGCAGTCCCCAGAGAGTCTTAAGGAAATGGACCTCATCGTGTTGAGGGCCCTTAAGGATACGCCAAGAGCAAGCGAAAGTGAGATAGCTGAAGTTGTGGGCATGCCCAGTAAGCTAGTTTCGAAGAGACTTAAGGTTCTCTCCAGGAGGGGCGTATTCTCCGTGTTTCCCGTACTAGACATACCTAAGTCGGGGCTGATAATGTTCTCCATGTTCTCGAGAGAGTTGAAGAGGATAGTCCCTGTCCTTGAGCCGTTCACCGTATTCAGGATAACGGACGGGAAGGCAGGGATAAACGTATGTCTAGCCGACAACATGGGACAAGTTAGAAATCTCGTTAATGGGGCACGCCTGAACGATCCTGACTCCGATGTGATGATAATACACGAGTATACTGTTAGCATTCAGGATAAAATCGATATTCGCGTTGAGAGCTAGGTTTACTTGACGCAGAACTGTACCTCCAAATCCACGCTGTCTCCGCTTACCTTTCCCTCGACTTCCAGGTCCCTCAGTATGGACTCCATAAGGGGCACATAAAGTGCACTCACTAGTTCCTCACCAACCACGGAAGCCAAGAAGAAGTTGATCTTTCCACATTTTCCATCGACGTTGATGGACGTGTTATTCTTGTTCACAAGCGGTAGTATGAACGAGACGAACTGATTGATGCGACTTATCAAAACTTCTGGACTCAAATTCTGACCCTGAAGCTTAGGGTTAGCGAATGAGTGTCTGAAGAAGGAGCTGTAAAAGGTCACCAAGTCCCTTACCAAGTCGGGGTTTTCTTTCACAAGCCTCTGAAGTGTGGTTAAGGGAATAGGTAGGAATCCCATGCTCCTTGAGTTAAGGTATTCCACCAGGTATTTCCTCAGTCCGTCTAAGGACAAGGTTGAACCGGCCCTTACGACTGAAATGGAGAGCTCTAGTATGTCATCGACGAAATCCTTCCATCCCTTTCCCCCAGGGTAGAGACCCTTCTGCGTGAGGTCAGACATTATGTCCTTTAGTTCCCTCTCCTGTCTCTCCAAGACAGGGACTAATACTCTTCCTCCCTTCTTATCGTCCCTGTCCTTTCCCTTTGACATAGAAAACACTGTAATCGCAACAAAATAGACTTTATCGTCTCCTCCCTCTGGAGTTCAGTAACTCTTCGAAGCCGGATCCCAATAGGTAGAGGTCGAAGGCTAGGAAAAAGATAACCAAAATAACTTCTATCCAATATTCCATGATCACTGATTAGAGGACCAGAAATTTAACAGGTTTGACGACAACAGTATACAGCACCATCTTTGCCGTTATCATCGGTTTTCGATGGGACCACAGGTGTATCCTTACGTTCTCACCCTCAACCTTCCTGAGCGTTGATTTAACTCTTACCAGCAGTTGTGGGATTTTTCCTTAGGTGTAACCTTGAAGTCGAGGCGAAATCTAATAACTGCTGTAAGGGATAATCAACTAAAGGGGCTGTATTACGTTGAGGGTAAGGATTTCGAAGTAGATTTTTACGATGAGGTGAACTCAAGGTTGATTCAAGTTACGTTAGCGTCAGATAAAGTTGAAGTAAGAGAGATAAAGGGAATTTTGAAGGCGAATGAGCTGTTGAGGGTTAAGGAGCTAGTAGTGATAACACACGGCATAGAAGGGAAAGAGGAGAGGGAAGGAAAGGAAATAAAAATGATTCCAATCTATAGATTTCTGTTATCATAGTCTAATCCTATGAAATGTAGTGAAGCCCCATGAAAGTCCCAATCATCAAAGCTAATCTGGTAAAATCACATTTCGAATATTCTCTAGACAACTCCTACAATTCAAACACGTAGGGCTCTTTTCCTCTTCTCTACCAAATGGGAGGCCAGAATACCCACGAAGTAGAGTGTGGAGAGTGTCACACCTATAGTCGTCTCTATGACTCCACCCGTAGTCCCAGGAGAGATAAGCCAGGCTATTATGAATGCTCCTAAAACCCCATATCTCCAGTTCCTCCTCCAACTTGAGGCTTTCACTACTCCTGCCATGGTCAACATGCTCATGACTAGAGGATATTCGAATGCCAGGCCATTGGTTAACATGAGGGACATGACGGTGTTGATGAAGGCCCTCAGACTGAGCGTTGGGGCAACTCCGAGGGTTTCAGTATAGATGAGCACGAACTTCATCATCACTGGAATAATTATGAAGTACGCGAACGCGCTCCCTGCAGTGAAGAGTAGGAACGCGGGGAGGATAATGTACTTGGCCATCCTCCTCTCGTGCTCGTAAAGTCCTGGGGCTACGAAGGCCCAAGCTTCCCATATTATAATGGGCATGGCCACAAACAGGGAAAGAAAGAAGGCAACATATGCTGCGGAGAATAAGGTATCAAAAGGATTGAGGTTTATTAGCTCCATTTTTGGCGGTAGTTCAGAATGTATGAATAAGACTATTACATTGGAGGCAATACTATTGAAGAGGTTCGGGTAAAGAATTGGAAACCTAAACCCTTCGAAATAGACCTCCTTGATCCCGAAGAAAAAGAACAGCAGAAACGTCACGAGGAGACTGAATAACGCCCTCCTGGCCCTATATACAAGCTCGTTTAGGTGTTCTAAAAGCGGTCTCTCCTCTTGCTGTGGTACCTCCCTAGTTCTTTCCGTCACCCAACTTCAGCCTCTCTAACTCTGCTTGTAACCTCTTGATTTGTTCTTCAATCTCTCTAACCTTATCCTGGCTGGAGACCTCCGTCTGTCTCCTTACCATAGGCCTAACTGCAGGGGTTACCTGAGAGGACGTTGAAGCTAACGTCGTCTTAGTCTCCTCAGTTACTTCTCCTAAACCAGACAACTCCCTAGTCAGTTCCCTCTTAAACTCATCCTGACGTCTTTTGAGCTCCCCTAGGGTCTTCCCTAAATTTTTCAGTGTTCCCGCCAAGTTTTTCTCTCCTCCCAGAAGAAGTATTGCTACTATAAGTACTATTAAAGTATCACTTAAGCTACCAAACATCATATCCCACCCTCTTTCGACTCCGTTAGGCCCAACTGCTCACCCTGGGGGAGCTCAAGATAAAAATTCTTTATTGGCTTGTCTTTTGTTTCTTTAGCTGATCCAATTGAGCCTGAAGATCTTTGATTTGCTTCTCCAGTTCATCCACCGACTTGGATTGAGAGGATTGAACGTTAACCTGGGGAGACTGAGAAACTGGTTGAGTTTGCATCTGATTTATCTCCATTTCTGCCTCCATCCTTCCCTTCTTGAACTCTCCCAATGCCCTACCCATGGACCTAAATAACTCCGGAATCTTACTGCTTCCAACGAACAGTATTAATGCCACTATTATTATGATAGCTATATCGGAAGGGTTTATGGCTACCATTATTTCATCTAAATAGATTTCTCTCAAAGGTTTAAAAACATTGTTTATAATGGACAAGGTGAGCAACCTTACCCTGAAAGGGCGAAGCTTCCTGCCTCATTGCCCCGTCGTGCCAAAGAGTAGAGGGCGGAGCTCCACAGGCATTACGTGCCTTCCCGGCCCTGAAGTTACGGAACCGGGTCTATGCAAGTAAAGACTGATGATGGAGCAAGATGTTACCTCACCAAACCTCGCCTAGATGTTTTAGCGACGCTTACCTCCTCCGTGACTGCCACTGGGAGAGTGCAAACCAAATTGATATTTAGATACCAAGAGCCTATTCATCCGCGCCTCAGAGACGAGAAGTTTCGCTTTGCCCTTAGACTGTAACTCTTTCACGTAACTACTCGTTATTTTCAATTTTCTAAATATCGTTTTGACGTCGGTCATGTTCATGTAGTATTACCCAAGAATTCTCTCTTGATGATCTCCCAACCGATGACGGGCACTGCTCACGAGGAAGGGAGAAGTTGGATGGGTATTGAAGTTTCCCTCGACTAGCCCCAAGGACTTGAGGGTGACCGTGTATGATCCCTTCTTCTTTAACCACTTCTAATTCCACCACGGGCACCCCTCTTGTAAGTTACGCCACGGGTAAACACCCCTCTTCTATAAAACCAATAATCGTTCTATGATTAATTCTTGATTTGGGATATTACTCAATATAGCATTTTATCCGTTTTGATGATAGAGAACATTCTACATGAAAATGCTGAGATCAGAGGACGGTGGATCCTACCCTCTGAAGAGCCCAATCCAGTTGAGATGCTAGTCCAAGTGAGCTCGGATTCTGCAACAGAACCTCATCTCCCCATCTTAAGAACAGGGGTAAAATTATAGATAAAGAAAAAAGAAAATTGAATTCAACGCCTTATTTCTTTCCTAACATGTTCAGCAATTCCTTAGGTGCGTCCTTCTCGCTGACTGCGCCCCTACCGGTCTTTCCATTGTCGTCGTATGTAAAGGACACCATCTTGCCTACTTTCCAGACCTTCTTTACTTTGGATATGTCTACCTCTAGGTCTTGACCCTTGTACTTGAACTTTATTTTGGTTGCCATTGAACCCTTTTACGCAGTTTACGTTTATAAGCCTTGCGTTACTCAGGTAAGTACTACTAATGATATTACCTCAAACCAATCAACGGGTTTAAGGTGCAAAATTTTAAGATGTAATGACAAATAACAATTCGCCAGATATAATATACAAAGTGAAACGGAGAAATTATTGGGACGTATTTCTGTTCGGCATTATGAGGAGGGTACTTAGAAGTAGTTATGGGACTTTCCCTTAAATGCCGCCCTCTGATCAAGGCGAAATCTAATAACTGCTATACAGCAGTTATGGGATTTCTCGTTAAGTGTAGCCTTGAAGTCAAGGCGAAATCTAATAACTGCTGTCCTATACTTGGTTGACAATAGGTAGAACCTGGGTTGATGAAAACTTCAGCTACGTTAAAGTCCCCTAACTAGTGATTTCCGATCCTGAGGTTTGACCCCACTTGTCAGGTAATACCGCAAGGGTCGTATGGGCCTTTCATCAATGAAGTTATTTCAACAAGGTAAGAGCTCATCTATCTAAATCGAGGGAGTTGATGACCTCACACAGATCATTCACGACTATGGCTCCTTGGCCTTTCGCCTCGCTCAGCTCGAGATTGAGCTCCCCTCTGACGAGAAATATCCTCCCTAGACCAGCACCACTGTAAGCCTGGAAATCGTATAGGGTATCGCCCACTCCGACGCTCTCCCTGGCCTGACAACCCAGGATGGAGAGGGCGTAAAGTACGGGAAAGGGATCGGGCTTCCCCTTTGGAAGATCATCCCCTGCCACTAAGAGGTCTGGCTTTATGCCGACTACGTTCAAGGCGACTCTTGCTGACCTCCTGAGGGAGGAGGTTATTACTGAGACCTTATATCCCTTCTCCCTGGCCTTCTCCACAAGTTCTCTAGAACAGGGTAGGGGATTGGCCTTCTTTGGAACTAAGCTCTCATAAATAGAGTTCTTCAGCTCGTACAGCTCCAGGTATCTCTCCCCGCCCAGAACCTTAGCTATGTCCAGCGTCTTCCTTCCCATGAGTAGATTTAGATCCACGTCCACCCGAATCCCTAACTCCTTCAGGGCTATCTCCCACGCTTCCTTGTGGAGTAAGGCTGTGGAGGTGAGAGTGCCATCCAAGTCCAACAGGAGGGCCCTCATTTGACTACTATCGCCTCCGTTATGCTTTTCCACTTAACCTTATAACCTAACCTTTCCAGGACATCCGCTATGAACTCTCCATACTTTGAGACTAGATCTTGGAGGCTCATTCCAGTGAAGTCCTCCTTGGAAAGCTTCTCAAGTAGGTCCTCCCTGACGTAGTAGTTCCTCAGGAGTACGTACCCTGGGAACTCCTTCAGGTTCTTCCTCAGTGTCTGTTCGGACACGTTGTACTTGGCAGCCAGTTCCTTGATCGGAATCACATCTGAACCGTCCAAGGAGTAGTCCAACGGTCTAGAAGGAATCAGGCCCTCCATCTCCTTCAGCTTGGAGTAAACCTTGACGGCGTCGATCTTCCTCCTGTAAGTCACAACAGGCAAGCCCATGATCTTTCCGGACCCGGTCTCCTCGTTCACTATGACCAGGAGGGGAACGTTGGTGGACTTGAGTTTACTTACCTTCTCCTTTAGGTACTCCTCAGTCCAGAAACCCACTATCTCCAAGAACACCCTCAACCCGTCCTTCTCCACAGCGAAGTCTGGTAGGAATATCCTTCCGTTCACGACAATGGGCCCCGGCTCCCTCTCGATCCTCCAGTCTGGAGCTACCCTTCGAAAGGCCCAGAAGAAGTCCTCCTCCACTGAGCTGTCGAAGTTCTTCCCTTCCGGGTAAGTGGAGGATATGAGGTCGAAGTCCCCCAGCTCCAAGGAGTAAACCCTCCTGTTCCTCTTTCCCAATATCACTTCCGCTTCAATCCTCCATGTGGGTGCTGAAACCGCGTAGGGAACTAGGAGAGCCAGGTTCCTCCCATACTTCTCGGAAGGCTTGAGGAGAGTATAGGGTCCCATCACCTCCACCCTCACTGGGTTGGGATATGCGAAGTACATGAGACCCAGTCTCTTCACTGTCCTGATGAACTCCTTCCAGTTTCCACTGAGAGTGAAGGTCACCTTATAGCTCTTGAAGAGGATCGTCTGGAGCAAGGAGAGGTTGTACTCCTTTATGACCTCCTCTGGGGAACTTATGTTGACTGCCCTTATCACCTTGCTCTCCTCCATGTCACTGTACATGTACTTCTCGGCGTTTATCCCAAGTCTCTCTGAGACTTCACTGATTCTCCTGGCCCTCTCCTCTGCCGTGAGCGCTGGTCCGGCCGAAAACAGTTCTGACCTTATCCTCCTGGGATCCAACGGACTCTCGCCCGAGAGGTCCAGGTGTCTCATTATCACTCTGTGAATGCCTCTCACCAACTTGGCAGACTTTGTAGTCTTGCCGTAGGCCCTCTCCAATAGTTTGACGTCCTCTTCCACCTCACCCAGTGTCCTTCCCGGTTTATACAGGCTCAGCATTTCTTCTATTAGGTCTAAGTGGGGTTTCCCCGCGAAGAGGGGAACTATCTTGTCCCCGCTGATCTTGAACCTGGCCAACTCACTTGGTAGCACTTGACCTCCTCCTACTCAGGCTGTGATCCATAGTACCCTTGGTCACAATCTCCACCAGTGTTGCCACCTTACCCTCCTTCTTCCTGAGGATCCTCCCCAGCCTCTGCAACATCTGCCTGGAAGTTCCGTAACCTCCCAGAATTATCCCTACACTTGCGTCTGGAACGTCTACTCCCTCATCGAAGACGTTAGACGCCACTATGACCTTATATGTACCGTTCCTGAACTTCTCAAGGATCTCCTGTCTCTCATCCTTGGGGGTGAGGTAAGTCACTGCTGGAACCAGGTACTCTCTGGAGACCTTGTAGGCCATGTCAACGTCCCTGGTGAAAATTATGGTCTTCTCTCCATTAAATCTAGTCAACAGCTCCCTCAGTTTATCCAGTTTAGCCCTGGAGTTTACGGCCAGCCTCATGGATTCGTGCCAGGCCAGGAGTGCCTCCCTGGCCTCCCTATCCCTCCCCGCCATGAAGACTACCTTCTGAAAGTCACCAGGCCCAGTCATCCTTATCTTCCTCTTTTTCAAGAAATCGGTGAACTTCTTTCTAAACCTATCGTAAAGCTCCTTCTCCTCTGGAGTCAACTCCACATAAACCTTCTCCACCCTGAACTCAGCTAAGTACTTCCCGGCCAACTGTGAGGGGGATATCCTGATAACTACTGGCCCCACAATATCCCTGAGGAACACGTGCCTCCCGTCCTCCCTCTCGGGAGTTGCAGTTAGTCCCATCCTATATGGGGAAGCTGCTAGCTCACCGACGTTTATGTAACCCGTGGAAGGGAGGTGGTGTACCTCGTCGAACACGATGAGGGCGAACTTGTTCCCCAGTTGCTCAACCTTGCTGTAGGCCGAATCGTAGGTTATCACTGTTATCCCCCTCACTGTGTCCTCACCTCCTCCCACCATCCCCGGCTCAACCCCTAACGTGTCCTTTATCCTTTCAGCCCACTGACTCAGAAGCTCCAGAGTAGGAACCACAACTAGAGAAGAGACCCTCAGGGTCGAGATGGCCTTTATTCCCACTGCGGTCTTTCCAGCACCCGTGGGGAGCACCACTATCCCTCTCCTTCTGACCATCCATGACTTCAGGGCCCTCTCCTGGTACTCCCTCAACGCCAGCTTGTCTCTGATTAGAGGGAATGGGATCAGGTCCAGAACCCTGTCGTCTACCTCAATTCCTGCCTGCTTGAAGTAGTTGAGCACGTCCCAGTACTTATAGGCTGGTGAGGCGTAGGCCTTTAGATCATCGCTCCACTTGAGGCCTGGGGCGTAATGATCGCTCAGGAGGAGACCCCGGAAGTACTTTAGTGTTACCAATCTTCCCTATATTAGGTTTTTGACTCAGGGCTAAAAAGCTAAAACTTCGAGAGGTATTATAACCTTGTGAGGATAGAGCCCATAGCGTTTGAAAGTTTAGGGGTCAGGTCTCAGGCCACCATGGTGGAAACCAAGGATTTGAGGATCTTCGTTGATCCGGCGGTCTCCCTAGCTCCCAGAAGGTACGGTCTCCCTCCTCATCAGGTTGAGGTGGACAGATTGAAGGAACTCGCCAAGAAGATTGTGGAGAAGGCCAGGGAGGCCGACGTGATAGTAGTAACTCATTATCACTACGACCACCACGATCCCGGTTACGTTGTTCCCAAGGAGATTTACCAGGGGAAGGTGGTCTACATTAAGGATCCCAACAGTTTCATAAACCCAAGCCAGGGCAGGGTGAGAGCCCCTAAGTTCCTGAGGAGTATAGGGGGACTCCCCAAGGAAGTGTCCCCAGCAGATGGCAAAGAGTTCAGGGTGGGTAATACCAGAATTCGATTTTCCCGTCCAGTACCTCACGGAGCCGACGTGAGGTTAGGGTACGTAATTCAGGTAGCCGTATCCGATGGAGATGGCACGGTCCTCTTCACGTCCGACGTAGAGGGAATGCCCAGCGAGCAACACGTTGAGTTCACCTTGGAAGTGAAGCCCAACTGGATAATAGTGGACGGGCCTCTGAGTTACCTTCTGGGGTACGCCCTAACCGAGGAACAGCTACAGGCCTCGTTGAGGAACTTGGAACTCGTGGCGAAGAACGGGCTAAGTACCTTGATAGTTGATCACCACGTCCTTAGGGACCTCAATTACAGGATCGTGCTGGCGAACCTTTACGGGTTAGCTCCCTCGTCAGGGGTCAAGGTGATCACTGCAGCAGAGTTCCTGAACAGACCGGTAGAACCCCTGGAAGCTAAGAGGAGGGAACTCTTCAAGGAAGACAACAGGCCGGCCAGGATCCCAAGGGATTTGGCTTCTCTACTTAGGGCAGGAAATTAGCAGGCATGAAAAGGGAGATCAAGTAACCTGCAACATAACTTCCTACCAGTGCTATTAGACCCGTAGAGACCTGTTCGAATGCCCCCCTCCACTTGGGGAGTCCGGTGTACTTAGTGGAAAGGATACCGAAGAAGGATAAGGTGATTACTATCAAGAGGCCTGAACTCAGCAGGGCGTACTGAAAGTTGAACCCCAGATACGTGTCGAGTCCGAACGGGATCAGCGGGATCAACCCTCCGATCACCAAGTACAAGGCCATCAGTAGACCGAGCTTAGCGGGAGCTTCGAACTCCTCAGGGAATATCTTCAACTCGTGGATCATCATCTCGTTCAGGACAACTCCCTTATTCTTCAGAAGGATGTCGGCTATCTTGGAGGACTCATCCCTCGATATCCCCTTGCTCTCGTAAAAGGAGATCAGCTCCTCCCTCTCCTTCTCCGGGAAGTTATCTATCTCATAGCTCTCCTTCCTTATCTCGTTCTGAAAGACCTGCATCCTCACCCTCGTAGAGATGAACTCTCCTATCCCCATGGAGAAGGCCTGCGCCACAGTGGCGATCAGCCCAGTGACGAGGACTATCAGACTGGAGTGAGAGAAACCTGCTGCACCTAAGGCTATACTCCCGACACCAATGAGTCCGTCCTGTATCCCAAAGACCTTAGTCCTAAAGACGTCGGCCTCACCAGTTCTATGCTGTATCTGATCCGGTTTCTCCTCCATGCTAAAGCACTGGCAGGGATTTCATAAAAACCTTCCTTGGATTACGCCCCATCGTAGTTGACTCTAAACCTCTCCTCGTCCACTCTGGAGATCAGACCGGAATATACACCCCACTCCAGAAGGATGAGCTGGAGCTCGTAGAGACCTTCTGGCTTGTTGTAGGCCTGAATGCCCTTTTCGGCCAACGCTTCCCTCAGCTTCTCCAAGGTGAAGACCTTGAGCTCGCTGGCTGTCTTAAAGGGTTCCGTCTTTAGGAGACTCTCCCTCAACATCTCCTTCCTCCTCTTTATGTTAGACTTCAGGAACTCAGAGCCCTTGTCCGTGATTATTATATCACCGTCACCTACAGTGACGAAACCCATGTAGCTCGCTGCGTAAACTATGGGCATCAGATCGTCCACGTCTACCTCCATCTCCTTCTCCAGCTCATATAGGTCAGTCTTTCCCTTGAAGGTGTTCTGGAGAACGCTGAGTAAACCCAATAGATCCGCTATTCTTGCACTTGAGTCGATGACATTCATACCAAAACAATAGTATGATAACGACTATTTCAAACTTTTCCAGGTCCACTTCTTTCTCTTAACCTCTCTCTAGCGTAGAGGACCAGATAGGTCGCTGGAAACACGTAGAAGCCCAGCACCATAAGTACGTCGAGCAGTGAGAGGTGAAGGTCTGATCCAAACTGAAGGAGAGCGGAGAGGTGAGCCTGTGACAGGGACGAGGAGACGATGGCCAGAACTCCCATCAAGGCCCCAATCCCCTCAGCGATCCTATTCCCCCTCTCAACGAGGTAAGTTAGAACCAGGAGAACGAGGATGACTACGTAGGTAGATATCGTCAGTCCCAAGGGGACTGATCCCATAAGCAGGGAGCCACCTAAAGCCAAACAAATGGAGGAACCTAGCAGGAGTACGGAGAGTGGCTTCACATGTAACTTGGTGATTAGGCGGGTTATATACTTCTGGGGATTCTGGCTTCATTGAATTTTCATGAATTTGTATCCAATCCTCAGCCCTTGGGCTTCACAGGGGTCACGGGGAAACTCGTTACTCCCCCCTTAGCTAGGCAAGATGTGAAAGTCAAAAGGAACATGAGGGTCGGTATCCCTCATAGAACTGATGAAGGTGAACGTGAGGCTCGACCTGTACCGGATACCAAAGCTTAAATTGGGCTACTTGACTCGAATTATGTGGTTAGCCTATCCAGAAGGTTGCAGTTGAGGGAGAACAGTCTTTCCACGCCCTTACTGTTCTCGCAATCTCTCAGTTCCATAGCCCCATTGGGCTCTGTAGCGGCTTACCTGACCTTTGCCTTGGCTCAAGCAGGCCAGCTCACACCGTTGGCTGCCGTAATAGGTGTACTGCTTTACGGAGCTTGGGTCGTCATCGCCTATCAGTACTCCAAGGAGGTGGAATCTGTTGGAGGAACTTATCAGTTCGCCAGGGAGTCCCTACCCAGAATTCTGGCCAGCGTGACAGGTTGGCTCTACTGGGGAAGTTACATGCTCTTCATCATCTCTACGAGTTCTTACCTCTTGGGAATAGTCATCCCTATGACCCCGTTACCTCCCTCCCTGCTTCCGCCCCTGCAGTTGGGATTACCCCTGATGATCCTCGGCGTCATGCTCACTGGGGTGAGACCGCCCCTCTATTACACCCTTGTGACCTCAGTCCTGGAGATCCTGGTGATCTTCGCCCTAGGTGCCCTCGTCCTCCCAAGGACGGGGTTGCCCTCCATCTCCCTGGGCGTATCCCCCCTTGAACTGGCGTCCGGCTCGCTGGCCGTGTCTTACACCGTGGCTGGAGGAGGTGCCTCATTTTTCTTGGGGAAGGAGGCTGTCAGGGGAAGAAGGGCTGTGAGTAGGGCTTATCTCTCGGCTTTCACCTTGGCAGCCGTAAGTGTGGTGTTCGCCGCAACCTATGAGGTCGCTGCCGGTGGGGAGAATCTGGGATATCTCATAGACTCGGGTTTTCCGGGACTGGCGATAGCCCAGGAATATGCTGGCCCCGGCTTTGAGAGGCTCACGCTAATACTCACGGTAAGTAGCCTCATAGGATCTATTATTGCTGCGTATTCAGCCCTGCCTCGGCTCACGACGGCCCTGGTGAGGACGGACTTGGCAAGATCAGTGCTCCTGATTGCCTTAATATATCTTGGCCTGAGTTCAATAGGTCTAGCCACGAACAATTTCTTCGGTGTCTACGAGGACATGACCGCAGGTTCGCTTTTCTCCCTGTTCTTATCACACACGCTACTCTCGGCGGGATTTCCCTTCTTTTTGAAGAGGAGGAAGGCACTCAAGCTGTGGAAGGTGATCTTGAGTTCCCTCTCGGTTTTCGTTATGATACTAATGATCGCGTTTACCGCCTTCAGCCTGGGTGAGACCTCCTCAGCGGGTATCGCGGCAGTGATAGTCTTCTCCATCCTAGGCGTCATACACGCCGGGAGTAATATGCCATGAACTCTCTTTTAAGCCCAGGGTGATAAGTAAAACCTTGTGAAGCTCGTAGAGGCCATACTTGAGATAGGAAGAGAGGTCGCAAGGGAAGAAGCAAATGACGCAGTGGAGGGAAAGCTTGACGCTGAGGAAGTAGTGAAGATAAGGCTAGACACTGCGGATTTCTATTTAGAGCAGGCAAAGGTAACAATGGATCATTCCCACACGCTAGCCAGCGAGATGCTGTTCAGGGCGGTAGTGGAGGGGATCAAGGCGTTGGGAGACTACTTCAGGATTGAGAGGGAATTGAGGGAACTTCCCACGTATCTCTCTGATATACTGGGCGATTGGGTAGAGAACGCTTGGGAAATAGGGAAGAGGCTCCACTACGACGGTTACATCTTTGAGTTCATGCAGAAGGACGACGTACTCAGCTATATGAAGTTCGTGGAGGACTTCCTGAAGAACTGTAGACTGGCCGTGCTTTGAGGGATCGTCGTGTTGGGTTATTCTCAACGAGAACCCTTGATGGAAAGACCAGGGACTAGGAAAAGTCTTCCTTCAATTTTCTCCCTTGTAGAATATAGTCACGCTGAGGTTACCTTGAATCGTGGAGAGACCCTCATACGAGGGGGTAGTCCCGGTGAAATACACGATGACCTCGTATACACCCCTGTGTAACTTAACCTCCTCAGACTCCGAGGAGAGGGTCAATACCACGGTCTTCTCATTTCCTCTGCCGGGAAGGGGTTGGAATACCACTATGACGTACAAGGAGTTCAAGTTTAAGTTTCCCTTGTGGATGACCACGGTGTAATATCCCTCCTTGTCCACGACCAACGTCTCCGACACTTTGTAGCTGAAGGCAGTGGGGGAGGGATGGGAGGGGGTTATGGTGGACGTTATAAGCTTGACTGAGGAGAAAGCCGTGGCCCCCAGAGATAAGACTAGGAGGATGAGGATGACGCTATTTCTCATTATCCCTCACCACGTATTTCACCTTTCCTCTCTCCCTTATCTCCTGAACTATACCCATGTTAACGAGTCTCTTCACTCTCCTGTAAACTGTGGTTCTGGGCAGGAGGGAGAGCTCTGATATCTTGCTTAGACTATCTGCACCGGACTTTATGGCATTCAGTATCTTTACGTCCCTGTCGTCAAGTTGATCTGGAGGAGTCATTTGAGGGGTTGGTCTCCTTCTCCACAGGAGATAAGCCATGTAGGCTGAGATGCTACTACTGATCAAGGTAGTGTACACGTAAGGGTTTAGGACCAGTGAACCTTGATCTGGAACGACATAATATAGGACGGTTACGTTCCCGGTGGCAAAGGTAAGGTTGAGGTAGCCGTTCTCCTCTTTCACCGAAGTAGGAGTAGGGTTCAGGTATGTTATCCTGGAGTTGAGGGGGAGCAACACGTAGGTTTCTGTGACGTTGGGCTCCTGGAGCTCCACAACCCCCCTCGACTGGGTAACGAAGGTAAGGGTTCCAGGGAAGTTCGTTGGAGCTATCAGTTGACCTGTCCTCATGACGTCGCTGACGGGCGTAATCAAAGTGAAATTCTCAGGAAACTCAACCCAACCCCTCGAGGGAAAGTAGAACAACACCGTCCCGTTATAGAAGAACGTTGCCCTGACACCTGCACTAGCCAGGGGAATCAATCCCAACGCTATTATCAACGCCATCATCATGAGCCTGCCATGCATGCCAAGAACACCGCGAGACCTGCAGCGATGAGGATAAATAGGTAGAGCAAGCCTGCCAACAGGATGGATAATGGGGAATAAGCTGGAGAGAGGAACAACGCCAACCTAAATAGAGCTTTTATTACCACAATAGGAATAGTGTGTGGCGAAATATAAAAATAGTGTTTACCCGTGGCGTAGGGCGATTCAGGGCTTCATTGCAATTTCTATTTGTTTCTATAGAATGAAAGTAACTTGATTGATCCTACATCAGTACACTGAAAGGGGACGAGTGCTAGGTCATACCGTGAGGTGTACAATCACGTGGCCACCACGCTCATCCTTGAGGTAGTTGGGGAGGACACGCCATTAAACGAATGAGATGGAGAGGAGGGCCCCGGAGGAGGAGAGGACCTAGTTCAGGTACGCCAGGTACAGGTTCCTGAGGGGGTTCCCGGTCTCCCTCCGGGCGGTAGACCCAAAATCATATTATGAAAAATAATTCTGACAGGATAATATCGATTCATGATAGATAACAGGATTTATAAGAGTATTAAGAATTCAGTTGTAGAAAGGTTTAAGGTGAGGGAGATGTGGTATTACCACGTGATTAAGTGAGATGGTAACACCGGTACTCCCTCACCAAAACAACGTTCAACAAATAGGATATAAATTACTTTCCATGTTCTCCTTCAAGGGAAAGGAAGGGGAAGAGGTGGCGAGAACCCTCATCTCAGCGTGTTTGTGGAACGATTCAGTAGAGAACAAGTCGAGGGCGTATGGCGTGTCCCCACAGACCGTGAGGAATTACGTGGAGGAGCAGGGGGTGGAAGTTATTGAGAAACTCTTGGAAAGCGCCAGGAAGATGTCCTTGGAGACGCTGAAGGGAGTAAGGGAGATAGACCTCTCAATAGACTGGACAACCAAGACGTGGTACGGGAAAACGGTGGGAGGGCTCGGGAGTTCGGAGGAGGGGAGCTCTTGGAACTACGCAACTGCGACGAGTAAAGACGGGAAAGTGCTCCTACTAGCTTTCGTCACTCAAGTGAACGGGATGACCAAGGATGAGGTCGTGAAGGCCCTCGTGGAGCAAGTCGTCGCCATGGGGTTCAAGGTAAGGTTGATAACTCTCGACGCGG
>Ga0081529_118840_pt1 | contig 48278 bp, 46 predicted proteins | sample EchGeymetagenome_FD_71012 | JGI IMG/M metagenome (GOLD analysis project Ga0081529, IMG submission 71012) | Ferrous microbial mat and aquatic microbial communities from Echinus Geyser, Yellowstone National Park, USA - transect B T=78-80 C v2... ...
CCGGCGTTGACTCCAATTAAGCCGCAAGCTTCACCCCTTGTGGTGCCCCCCCGCCAATTCCTTTAAGTTTCAGCCTTGCGGCCGTACTCCCCAGGCGGCGGGCTTAACGGCTTCCCTACGCCACTGGGCGGGCTCTAAGCCCACCCAACAGCCAGCCCGCATAGTTTACAGCTGGGACTACAGGGGTATCTAATCCCCTTTGCTCCCCCAGCTTTCGCCCCTCACCGTCGGGCGCGTTCCAGCCGAGCGCCTCCGCCACTGGTGGTCCTCCTGGGATTATCGGATTTCGCCCCTACCCCAGGAGTACCCTCGGCCTCTCCCGCCCCCAAGCCCGGCAGTACCTTCCCCCGCCCCCAAGTTGAGCTTGGGGATTTCAGAGCAAGGCTTGCCGGGCCGGCTACGGGCGCTTTAGGCCCAGTAATCACCCCGACCACTCGCGGAGCTGGTATTACCGCGGCGGCTGACACCAGACTTGCCCCCCGCTTATTCCTCCGGCTTTCTACACCGGAGAAAAGCCGCCCTCATCGGGCGGCACTCGGGGTAACCCCGTCGCAGTTTCCTGCATTGCGGAGGTTTCGCGCCTGCTGCACCCCATAGGGCCTGGGCCCTTGTCTCAGTGCCCATCTCGGGGCTCCCGCTCTCACGGCCCCCATCCGTCTTCGGCTTGGTGGGCCATTACCCCACCAACAACCATGATGGACCGCAGCCCCATCCTAGGGCGAGCCGCGCCGGGTGCCGGACGCGGTTCTTTTCGGGGAGGGAGCATTCCAGCTTCCCTCTCCTATGGGGAATTAGCCCCAGTTTCCCGGGGTTATCCCCCTCCCTAGGGTAGGTTGGCCACGTGTTACTGAGCCGTCCGCCATGCCCTGGCGGATCCCCAAGACATCCGACTCGCATGGCTAAGCCTCACCCCGATAGCGGTCGGGTCCGGCAGGATCAACCGGTTTCTGGGGATGGCCGCTCAAGGCCGCCCCAGGGGATGGGATGGGTCCAGGCCTCTCCTTCGTCGCCGGTGGTTGGATGAATCACCCCCTAACCTTCGTCCCAGGCTATCCCCGGGGCGGTGTTAGGGGGCTCACTTGTAAACGCCTCGAGAAAAAACTTACACAGGAGCATTTATAAGTTTTACCTCAACCCCGGCGCCAGGGTTGCTTTGTATATTACCTCTTAATAATCTTAACTATTCATTACGTCATTGATCACGCGAAGCGGATTCCTCCATAATTCCTCCTCCCGATTAATTACCTCAATTATGTTCCTGGCCTTAAGTATATTCTCGAAGCCCGTGGGCGTCTCATCTATGCCCAGCATATCTGTGCCGAGGGCGACGTGGCTCCATCCAAAGCTTTCCCCAATGTACTTGAGATTATCCACAATGCCTTGCATTGTCGGCGATGGAAGCGTGTCGCGGATAGCCGTTACCCCAATTACTCCCCCGGTCTTAATTATGGCCTCTATCTCCTCATCATCCAGGTTACGCCTATGATGCTTTAATGCAGAGGCATTGGCGTGGGAAGCTATTATCGGCTTTCTGGATGTGGAGGCCACGTCTAGCACTGTTTGCTTGCTTGCATGCGCCACATCAATTATAATGCCTAATTCATTGGCCAGCTTAACTAGTTCCTCGCCGTTATTGGTCAGCCCATAATCCTTCTTTGTCATGCATGATGCGGCGAAGCGATTATCCTCGTTCCAGGTCAGCCCAATAGCCCTAATGCCGAGCTCCTTCAATATGTATAAGTCATTAATCCCCAACACGTCCGCGCCCTCTAGTGAGAGCACTAGGTTGATGCCGGGCCGTAAATCATTGATCCCCCTAATTATATTCACTAGCCCGGCTTTCTCAAGCTCTAGATAGAATTTTATCTGCTCGATGAGGAGCCCCTGTAGAGCTATGTGGCTTTCCCCAGCGATTTTCCTCATCTTTATTCTGGGGAAGACTGCTGCGAACACCATCGATTCATCGAAGGCCCGAAGCATGGATATGCTGGATTGGGCGTCCCCGTTGATCACATCAATCATCATGGATGCATAGGCTAAGTCTTCATGAAGATCCGCTAACCGCATCGCATTATAGGGAACGCCCTAATAATAAGTAATGCGCATTTTTAAATTCCAAAATGGAGCCGTCGAATTATGGCCGGCATTAATTCCATTTTTATTGCGAAGGGAGCCAGGACCTTCGTGTCTGGAATGATGAGCGTATTGACCCCCATATACTTGGCCAGGCTTGGGTACTCGCCTCAATTAGTTGGCCTCGGCATTTTCCTCATAGTGATGAGCAACGTCGCGTCAAATATTCTCTTGACGTGGTACGGCAATTTAATTGGCAGGAGGAGGATATTAATGATATTCAGCTCATTAATGGCTTTATCCGGCATTATCCTATTCATGAGCGAATCCTTCCCAGCGATAGCCATAGCGCTATTGATAAGCAACATAAGCACGACCGGCACGGAGGCAGGGCCATTCCAATCAATAGAGGCCGGCGTAATCCCGAGACTGGCTAATAGGGTTGGGCGGGCCCTGGGCACCTATAACTTCATAGGTTACTCCGCTGCCTCAATAGGCGCATTGGCGGCTTCACTACCATCATACCTCGGCAACTCATTAACTGCGATTAGGGCTATGTATCTAATATATTCCGTTGTGGGCGTGATTCTAGCATCAATATACGCGTCAATGAGTAACCTGGAGGCAAGCAGTAAATCCAGTGGACTTAAGCATGTTTCGGGGAGGGCTAGGTTAGATATAGGAAAATTATCTATTCTATTCGCAACTGATGCATTCGGGGGCGGACTTGTTTCTCAGTCAGTCGTATCGTACTGGTTCTATGCGAGGTATGGGGCATCACTTAAGGAGTTAGGCATTATTTTCCTACTAGTTAACGTGGTGACCGCATTATCGATAATCGTGGCGCCCCTCGTCGCTGAGCGACTCGGCAATTTGAGGACAATGGTGTATACGCACATAGTATCCAGCGTATTCCTAGTATTAGTGCCCCTCGCCGGCACCTTATTGGGGAGCCTACTCTTCCTGCTGCTGAGGCAAAGCACGTCGCAAATGGATGTGCCGACGCGGCAAGCATTCATGGCTCAAGTATTCACCGATGAGGAGAGGGTGACGGCCATGGCCATCACTAATACGGCCAGGAGCCTCGCCACGCTGCCGGGCGCACCCATTGCCGGCATTGCGATCGGCATGGGCCTGCTGCAGTTGCCATTTCTATTGGGGGGCTCATCGAAGATCGCTTACGACACCGCAATATACCTCTCATATAGGAACAGAGTTAAGTGATCCCCACATTAGCGATGCTCAGTAAATGAAAACGTACTTATCGCGGGCGAAATTCATTATTAATTGCCTTAATGAGTTGGGATCACTGGTGGGCAGGCTGCACTCATTATATGCGCATACATATGCCGCCGTGTTCCCTGCCCTAATCATAGCCATCACGGCTTCATCCCTAATCAAGTCGCTTATGGAGTCGCCCAGTACTGGGATGACTAGTTTACCCGGCCTGAAGACGCTTAGGGCCGCTTCATGGAGTGCCTTGAATATCGCTTCATCATGGCCAACTATGACTATCCTGGGGGGATCAAGGAAGTGATTCTCCAACGCGATGAAGTATGAGGCGGCATATGGACCCAGGCGAGCGGCGGCTCCATGCATTGCACGTATCGATTTCTCCGCATCGCTGCTGGGGATGCCGTTGATTATCCTGGAGAGCGTGTCCATGGCAATTATCGCCACCGCGCCGGGACTCCAATTAGGGGAGTCGCCAAGTGGGCTTACCTGTATCTGAATTAGATCCGAGTCGCTGGCTACGGGGGAGGCATAGCGAAGCATTCCCGAGTCATCCAGGAACTCCCTGAGCCCTCTCCCGCAAGCTATGGCTGATTCAAGGTATCTCCGATTACCGGTGTGCTGGAATGCCGATAATAATGATAATAATGCATAGGCCTGATCATCCAGGTACCCAGGACCCAGGCGATTGCCGTTCCTCGCCCCCCTCCTAGCCACTCCATCAATTATGAGCCGCGACTCCAAGAAGTCAATTGCCTTAAGGGCTCGATTAATCGCCATGGCTCCCACGTAATCGCTCGCGGCTAAGCCAGCTATCGCTGCGGCAGCCGTTGAGTGGACATAAATTGTCTCATCTATTACCGGCGGTTCCCTACGCTCCCTGGCACTCCTCATTTTATTTATTGCCGTGCCCAGACTTGAATCCATGCGCGGCTTCCCTATATGCAGCACCGCCTTTTCCCCGCTTGGGAAGTGATGAAGCCCAAAGTATTCGTAAATGGATCGAAACTCATCTTGGTCAAGGATGGATGCTAATTCCTCAATGCTCCACTTATAGTAGCCTCCCTCCTCGCCTCCCGAGTCGGCGCTCTGGCTGGAGTAGTAGCCACCATCATTGTCCCCAAGCACTGAGTTAATATAGTTAAGGGTATCCATTGCGACTTCCCTCAAGTATTGATTCCCGGTGACCGCGAAGGCCTCCGAGTAGTTAATGAGGAGCTCTGCATTATCTATCAGCAACTTCTCGAAGTGCGGCAGTAGCCAAGCATTATCTACTGAGTATCTATGGAATCCTCCTCCTAATTGATCGTGTATTCCCCCTCTACCCATTGCCTCCAACGTGTGGTTCACGGCGTCTATGAAGGATGAATTCGAGTAGAAACCTCTGTACAGTAGGATTGAGTGGAACGTTACTTGAGGAAACTTGGGGAAAGAACCGAAGCCTCCGTGCTCCTCATCATACATCTCCATTATTCCAAGCAAAACGCCATTAATTACGGAGACATTCACGTGGGGAGCCGCTTCCTCAGCGGTCGTTAGGTCTAACTTGATTGCATTTCCCTCTCGATGGGCCTGGAGGACTGCCTTGAGTACCCTAGGCATGCCGGGAAGCCCCAATGAATCCCTTGGTGGAAAGTATGTTCCAGCGAATATTGCTTCGCCGCTTGGAGTTAGGAATACGGTGAGGGGCCAACCGGCTTGTCCTGATATGGAGGTGGATATGGATTGAAGCTTCTTATCTATGTCAGGCCTCTCGTCCCTATCAACCTTTATTGGAATGAAGTGTTCATTAATTATTTGGGCGATTTCTTGATCATTATAGGTCTCCTCATCCATGACATTACACCAGTGGCACCAAAGCGCACCGACATCCACAAGTATTGGCCTGTTCCAGTTCCTCGCCAACTCAAAGGCCTCCTTGCACCATCCCCACCAATTAATTGGACTAGTCGCCGCCTTCAATAAGTAGGGTGACCCACTGCCGGTTAGGCATGTTACTCTATCCATGACTATGAAGCTAAGGCAGCCTATTATACTAGGCGGGATACTGCGAGAGGGGTGAGCGCTACCCTATTATGCACGTCGTTGGTAATCGGGTTAGATTGATGCCTCCAACGTAATATGGCACGCCCTCCCTCGCAACCAGCGAGGCAACGAAGTCACTATATGAATCACAGGGAAGCGGTGAGTAGCCGAGGGCCAGTACCACTAGTCCCAGCGATTTTAAGTAATTTGCGGTATTAATCAAGCGATTCACTTGACTTGCATCCAGGTACTGGTAATCATTGGTGGTGAAGTTATAATAAGTGCCGTAGTCCTCATATAGAACGATGAATATATGGAGATAAGTTGCGGGCCAATTGAAACCCCCTATTTACCCCTATCAATGCGTTGGGATAATTCTCGGAGACGAGCTTAATTATATTGATTACGCCGCTTGCCTCTCCAGGATAGTAATCTATGGCATCATCAACATCATAGAAGAGAACCCCATTAAAACCGGAGACGAGGGCCTCCCTCACCTCGCATAAAGTATAATTAACCCATCGAGGGGATGATGCGTTAATTATCGGTTGACCCCAATCAGCATCATAACCAATAACTATGCCGGTGAGGTTTACCCGGCATTGCGGCCATGTTGAGTTATCGTACTCGCCGAGGTCTATATATGCAATCTTTATTGCATTAATTAGGCTCAAGTTGCTTGGAGTGAGGGCCCAGGGCTGGAGGATCACTAATTGATAATGATTGAGCGCGATCAATAAATCACTATTCACCTCATCGCCATAATACACCGTGAAGTTACGTAAATTAAGCAGTGAATTATTAATCGCTTGAATTGATCCATTAACTGGATGAGACACGGGTACCGGGTGGGGACCCAAGTTAAGTGCCAAGTCAATCGCGAGCACGGCAATTGGTGCTCCAATCATGATTATCCTCATGTCTAGACTTAGCATTGATTTGAACTACTTCCCAGCATTTGTATACTTATTGCCAAAAGGCCAATAATTGGTGGACCGGGTGGGATTTGAACCCACGATCTCCCGCGTGCGAGGCGGATATCCTTCCAGGCTAGACTACCGGCCCCTTGCTTTTCGACCTGCATGAGTTTTAAAGATTTTCCGTCACCTTAAAAACAATTAATAAGTTAAGTTTATTTATCAATAACTAAGATGCCAGTTATGAGGATTGGATTAATTGGACTCGGAGTAATGGGGTACAGAATAGGCGCTAACCTGGCGAGGGCTGGAAAATTACATGCAGTATTCAATAGGACAATGGAGAAGGCAATTAAGTTCAGCTCGGAGTACGGCGTCACGGTTGCGAAATCGATAAGGGAATTAGTGGAGGACAGCGATGTCATATTAACAATGTTATCAAATGATGATGCCGTGTCATCCGTGGTTATGGAAGCAATTCCCCATGTGAAGGGCAAGGTATTGATAGACCTCTCCACCATATCTCCAAGCACAAGCATTGATTTAGCTAAGCAAGTAAAAGGGAACGGCGGGGAAATGATGGATGCGCCGGTGATCGGCACATCAATACATGTTGAGCAGAAGAAGCTAGCGGTGCTGGTTGGTGGACCCAGGGAATTATTTGATATGGCTAGGGATATCTTGATTGAGACGGCATCGTCGGTGACCTACATGGGTGGGAACGGCATGGGGCTCTACGCCAAGCTAGTGAATAATCTATTGCTTGGCACTTATGTGGCCGCAATGGGAGAGGCATATTGGTTCGGCGTCAGGAGCGGATTAAAGCCCAGCGATGTGGAGAAGGTATTGCGAGAATTAAGTAGTGCTAGGTCGCCGACTGCGGATCTTAAGGTGCCCAAAATGATGAGCGGGGATTACTCGACTCAATTCGCATTGAAGCACATGAGGAAGGATCTCGAGATTATTCAGAAAGAGGCGCAGGGGCTCGGAATGCCCATTCCATTATCTGCGCTAGCTCTTCAACTATATAGGTTAATCGAGGAAGCGGAGAATGGGGAGTTGGATTTCTCGGCCGTGGCTGAATTATTTAGGCCAAGGGGGGTCAGGAGTGGCGATTCTATTAACTGAGAATGATGTTGAGGAACTCCTTTCGTTCAGGGAGGCAATTGATGCCGTGGAGAACGTGTTCAAGATGATGGGTGAAGGCAATGCCATAAACGTGCCGCGCCGTAGGGTAATAATGAGGGATGGCGTCCTCCATGTGCTTCAGGGAGCCGTGCCTGGGCTTGGCGTGGCCGGTCTAAAGACTTACTTATCGAGCAGGAGCGGCACTAGATTCGTGGTGCTGCTTTTCGATTTATCCAGTGGCGAGCTTGGAGCAATCATTGAGGCGGATAGACTTGGACAGATGCGAACAGGCGCGGCGACGGCCGTGGCCACGAAATTCATGAGGCCCAATGCCAGCGTCCTAGGCATAGTGGGATCCGGCGTGCAGGCCAGAGCCCAATTCGATGCATTGAGGGAAGTATTGAGGCTGGATAAAGTGATAATTCATAGTAGGACCAAGGAGCATGCCGCTGAGTTCGCTAAGTACGTGGAGGGGAGGGGCATCGATGCAAGGGTCGCGGATAATTACGAAGATGTATGTAGGGTTGATGTGCTGGTCACCGCTACGAATTCTAAGGAGCCATTCATAGATGGTAAGTGGCTTCCCAATGATATTCACGTGAATGCCATTGGAAGTAATTGGGGGAATAGGGCCGAATTAATGCCGAGTGCAGTGATGCGGGCCGAATTAATAGCGGTGGATGATGTGGATCAAGCAAGGAGCGAGGCTGGGGACATAATAATGGCGGGGGCGGATGCTTGGCAACGAGTTGTTCCACTTTCCAGCATAGTTAATGGCTTAGTTAAGCCCAGCGGTGGGGTAACCTTGTTTAAGTCGCTCGGCATAGCGGTGGAGGACTTGGCTGTGGCTAAGATTATTTACGAGAAGGCACGTAGAGCGGGAACCTATCCGGAGTTTCCCTGCAATCATTGATTCACGGCTTGATTTCCTGATTCACGGCTTTGTGCATTAAATGATTAACTAACAAAAATTTAAATAGTTAATTTTAATTTATGAAAAGCATGCCCAGCGGACACGGGTTTCCCGTGGTCCTAACTAGCGAGGGCTCCACTGCAAGCGATACCTTTGGCTCATCGATTGCTGGCTTCATAAGTGCCTTGCCTGACTCATATATAAGGGACTGGGTGGCTCACCTATATTTTAAGGTTAAAAGCGATAAGAACGGCATAGTTAGGCGGGCTCCTTACGGGTTAGCGAAGGTTCAAGCAGCGCTGATTAGAAGCGGCATTGATGCCAAGATAATTGACCCAAATAAGCTAGGTAAGGCAGTGGGACCAAACACAAGGATACTGGGAATATATACCATGGATCCGCTAGGGCTTAGTTACGGCTCCGGCATAGTTTACTGGATACTTAAGTTAGCTGATTTGCCCTACTCTGGCATCCCATATATTTCAAAGTCATTTCTTAATGTCATAAATGATGAGGCCATTAAAAAGAATAGAGACCACTTAAAGATAATAGTGGGCGGACCGGCTGTTTGGCAGATAATTGACTCTAAATCACAGCATAAATTAGGGATAGATGTTATCTATGAAGGGGAATTCGAGGAGGAGGGGCCATGGCTTTTTCATAAGATATTAAGGGGAGAACCGGTACCCAATGTAGTGACCGCCAAAAGACCTGTGCCCGTGGACCTCATACCGACAATAATTACCCCATCAATTGGCGGGCTAGTGGAAGTTACAAGGGGATGCGGCAGAGGATGCCAATTCTGCACGCCAACGTTAAGCGGCATGATTAGATCAATACCGTTCGAGGGCCATATAGATAAGGAGATAAGGCTTAATATAGAGGTAGGGAACGCCAAGGAAATAGGTCTCCACAGCGAGGAATTCTTCAGGTATGGAGCAAGGGGAATAAATCCAGAGCCAGATAAGGTAATCAATTTAGTTAAGAATTCGTATAAAGTGGTGAAATCTTATGGGGATGAATACAGCATAACCACCGACTTCACCACGGCTGCGGTAGTGGTGCAGGCACCTCAGATGGTGAGAGAAGCCAGTCAATACATGAATGAGGGGGGAGCTAGGAACTTCATTGAAATGGGAATAGAAACTGGTTCCCCCAGGTTGCTGGCGATATTAATGCCAGGCAAGGTTCTTCCATTCAAGCCAATACAGTATCCCGATATAGTGGAGAATGCAATAGGTATTTTGAATGATAATGGATGGATAGTGGTGGGCACAATGATAATTAATTTGCCCGGCGAGACAGATAATGATGTAGAGAAGAATCTCGAGTTACTTGATAGGCTGCGAAAACTGCGGGTAATGACTTTTCCATTGCCATTTATACCAATGGGCGCATTAAGGCATAGGGACTTCACTATTCTAGATAAGATGCTGGAGAACCCGCTTCGCAGGGAATTCGTGCTTATGGCATTAAGCAAAGCAATAAGTGAAGCAAGGACTGATGCCGATATAATCACATCTAAAATGGAGAACCCAGTTGTCAGGCGAATGATGAGGCATTTGATAATGGCCACCATGGGATTAGTGCTGAGACGCTACCGGGAGAAACTGGAGGCAATGCATAGCTCTAACTACAATGATGAAAAATCAATGCAATTGGAGGATAATGGATTAAAGCATGCATAATGTATCCGTCGCTAATGATAACCTCAATAATAATAGATGTATTAAACTATGTGGGCATAATAGCATTCGCGGCATCTGGCGCGCTTAAGGCAATAGATAAGGATATGGATCTCCTGGGAGTCATCGTCCTCGGCTTCTCGACAGCCCTCGCCGGAGGAATAACTAGGGATGTATTGCTAGGCGTGTTTCCTCCCATCAATATAGTTTATCTACCGTATCCCATAACAGCCATTACAGCTGCGATCGCTACTCTGCCGTTTTCTAAGTATGTAATGAGAGGCATGAAGCCCTTCCTCTATGCCGATGCCCTTGGACTCGGCGCATTCACTGCGATAGGCGCCCAAGTAGCATTCATGCATGGATTAAATCCGCTCGGCGTAGCAATGCTTGCATCCATAACAGCGGTGGGGGGCGGTGTTCTACGCGATCTTCTAGCCAATGAGGTGCCCATGGTGCTATCAAAGGAGGTGTACGCCACAGCCTCAATAATAGGGGGCTTCACTTACTGGCTTCTGGCAATGGTAATTCCATTCGGCGATGATGCACTGATAGTGACCGTGCTTGTATCGGCGATTAGGATAATAGCGATAGAGCGAAAATGGAGCCTCCCAAGGGCCAGAAGCCTCACTGAGCTCTAGTTGATAATATGCCCCCCACCATCCCTGAGAAGAAATTAACCAATATGAATATACCTATGCGAGCCCTAAGTGAGCCGGCATATGCATCAAACGCCATAGATATAACGGCAAAGGCCATAATCGTGTATATGGATAATTTTTGCGCACCACGAAGCAAATGATAATAATTGGATTGCTCCTGAAACCTATATGGAGACGCGAACACTATTAGCAAGACATAAACTGCCAGAATCACGCCAGCATCCACCCATTGACCCACATAAATGGCCCACAATGGACTCAGGATCAGCCTAACAGGATAAAAAACATCGGTGATCAACTCCATTATGAGCGTAACGGCCGATAAGAAGAATGAGTAGCCAATGCCGGCCGCTACCTGCAGCCGCGCTGCTCTACCGCTCATTAATGGCCACTCCCCATTAATCTCATTGAGCTGAGCTGGTTGAGCCCTCCTTCCTCTCCTCCTTCCTCGGCATTAATTGCTCAATGCCCGGCAGCGTTCCCCCAACTATTAAGTTAATGGGGTAGTAGGGGACGCCCAGCATCATGTTGGTGGCCGCTGGATCCGCCTTACTTGCCATTACCTCCGCAAGGCGGGCGCGCACTGCCTGTAATGTATCTATGCCAAGGGCTAGGTACTGCACTATTCTTCTCATTGTGTCGTCCTCCGGCTCAAGCCTAACTATCCTACAGGCCAATAGATTAATGCCTATCTCCTCCATGGCTGACCTAAGGGATGCAGCCACGGCATCGGTTATCTTGTGTAGATTAGCGTAGACCTCTTTAAGCGAGACCAGGTTCAGCACTTGGGACACCGATTGATCAACTATGGGAGAGAGGAATGCGGCCAATGCATCAACGGTGTATTTCATTTCACCGAATTGAACACTATTCACGAGCTTAGCTGGGTCACTCACCATGAAGTAATAAGCCACTTGGTACCGCATTGCCACTAATTCCTTGGTTTGGCTGACGCCCTCGCTTCTGGCCTCATGCCTCGCCGTGCTGATGAAGAGGACCTCTATTTCCCAAGGTAAATTACCGCTATATTGAAGCCTAGAGAAGAATTGAGAGACCGGATTCGCCGGTGTCTGAAGATCATGGGCGCCAGCATCAAATACTCCAGTGATTTGCCCCTGAACCCTCACGACCGCTTTTTGATTAGAGTAAACAATTAAGCGGGACCTAGTTCTAACGTCAACGGAATGATACTTCACTATTAAGTCGTTGGCCCCCATCTCGTCTCTTCCCTGTTCATTTATAGTGGATATTACTTGCGCCCGTATTGACATATTTGGGCCATCTTCATCGACTTAATATACTTTTCTATTTAACTAATAAAGTATTTAATTAAACATCATAATAGTTAAAGTCATGAAGCGCTGAGAAAAATCACCTCAACGACTCAGGCAGCATGAGCTTTAACCTATCGGCGAATTTCATGCGTAGCTCCCTAACCAATAACAAGATGGAGTCAGGATCCTTTCTCGATCTAGCGGCCTCCAGTATTGCCCTAGCTGAATTCACGAGGGCTAAATCAAATTGAACTATTCTCTCTAAATCTTCCGGAAATAACTTGAATCTATCATGCATACCTGAATCCCCAAGCGGAGCACTCTGTATATCACTTATTAGGCTGCGTAGCTCCGATATCAATTTCTCGTATTTCTGTACCAATTCGTTGAATGGATCACTTACGGCCCTCTCCTCCGCCTCACTGGATATTAATCGACGCGCCTCCTCTAGGGATTGAGTTATGGCTTGCCTAACCAGGAAATCATCCTGACGAACCAAGTCCTTAATCTTATATCCCCTGAAACCCGGCACCAATAATTGAAGTCTCTCCAACGGCGAGAGCGGGGAATTGGAAACTGGACCAGACACGAGCCTCACGGCACTGCGCAAGCTTAAATGCGTTCCCCTCAGTATTTCCGCCAAAAACCAATAACACGGCAAAAGATACCTAATAGCTTTGTGTATTAAATCATAGTATCAATGAAAATATTTATCTTGTTCTATTAATTCTCATAAATAATGGATATAAAAATAAAGAGGGCATATGATGATGCCCAAGACAGCGATGGATTCAGGGTATTAGTTGATGCATTATGGCCGCGGGGATTATCCAAGGAGCGGGCCAAGATAGATTATTGGGCTAGGAATATTGCGCCAAGCGATGAACTTAGAAAGTGGTTCAATCATGAACCCAATAAATGGGATGAATTCAAAGCAAGGTACTGGAAAGAATTAGATGGTAAACAGGGCGACGTTAAGGAATTCATAATGATGATCAATGAAAAGGATAGGGTAACGCTATTGTTCTCGGCCAGTGATAGGGAAAGAAATAATGCCGTGGCGCTGCTGGAGTACATACGCAAACTTTAATCTCATTATTGCTAGCAATAATTTAAGATAATGCAACCATGTTATAAAACATTCAACAAGCCCCGCCATTTAGGGGCCGGGAAGAAGCCGGACATATGGATGATGCTACCTAGGGTTTTCCTCATTTAAGCACGTTTTCACTTGTGGCGGGCCCATTTGATATGAGGAGCTTTGTTTCTATTGATGTAACTAGTTCCCCTAATTGATTCTTCACATCATGCTTAAGAATCACTACCCCTCCATTATACTTATTGCTAGGGACCTTACTCATGACCTCGCTCTCCACATAAATCGTGTCACCTATCTTAACTGGCTTGTGAAATCTAGAATTAACCTCAAGAAGCGCTATTGTAGTTCCAGCTATTAATTGAGCGAATTGACCAATTGCCGCCGATAACGTTAACAATCCATGCGCGACTCTTTCCTTAAATATCGACTTCCCGGCGAATTCCGCATTAACATGAATAGGATTGAAATCACCTGTTAATCCAGCAAATTGAATTATATGGGACTCCGTTATTGTTAATCCATGAGATCTAATCCTCATACCTATCTCAAAATCATCAAATGAATATGGCGGAGTCTTCAGCACCATAATGAAACCAAATATATAGGTCAATTAAATTTTACCATCCGTAGAATGATGGGTAAACTGTTTTTAAGGGCTTAATGCATTAACCACGCATCGCCCTAGCATCCCATAATCAGGATCCGGAATTAATTACCATAATGCCCTAGAATGAGGAGGCTGAATGGAGTCGATTCCAAACATCTGAGGAACCCTATAACTAGGCTAAAGCTTGGAGCTTGCGGCTCTCAATGAAAGCGGGGCCACAATAGGCTGACTGACAACAGCCCCCTCGCCCTGATGTTCAGGGCTCCCACGTAATCCGCTGGAGCGGTGTACCCGCACGACAGGCACTTGAATACGTCTCGAGACGGCTTGTTCCCTTTATCCGTGTAATGGCATAGGGGGCACTCCCTCGACGTGTTCTTCGGGTCCACGACTATGATGGGTACACCTCGAAGCTTCGCCTTATACTAGATGAATCCAAGAACTCGCCCTTCAGGGCGGGGAGCCGTCAGTGCCATGACCAAACGTTCCCCTCCCTCCTGAATCTCTTCCTCACTGCGTCGTATTCTTCCCATACTTTACCTAGGAATTCATCAGCACATAAAATCCTCCCATCCTCCAGTATCTCTAGAATGAATGTGCTTCCGCTCCTTAACTTATTCATGAAGACCTCAGTGTTCATGGCCGTGGGCATTATGTTGGGGTACTCCATTATGAAAGCCCTAAGGAAGGCCTCTCTTGGATCCTTAGGCAATTCATCAGAGACCACTAGGATATCTACATCACTGGACTCAGTGTAATTACCTCTAGAGTAGGAGCCGAATAGTATAACCAGCTTAACATCACTAAGCTTCCTCCTATACTCCTCACAGAGGTTAGGTAACAAGTCCCCTCACCCAATCGATTATTTTCCTAGCGCACTCAATACACCTCTCAGAATCGAACTTGTTATAGTAGTCGGCGGGTGCTCCAGTATCATATACGTCAGGGTACCTAGATGGTATGTATTGCTTATCCAGTTCCTGCATGCACATTAACACATAGTCAGGAGTCTTAATTCCAATTGCTTGAATTAAGAATACCAATGAGTACCCCATTACCTCCTTATGGAAATAATTCAGGAGTGCCTTAACGGCCTTCTCTCCAGCTTGCTGGGACTCATAGCATGCCTCCTCATATAGGCCATACTGATGATTAAGCTGCGCTGAGGCTAGGTTCCTCTCGCTCTGTCTTAACCAATCAACAGTTCTACTTACCATGGCACTTATACTATCCTCTTATTATGTGACTTAGTTTTCTATTTTTTATCGAAATTAGGTATTTGTTAATTGAATAAAGGTGGCTCTCATTCATTTGCTCCACCAATCAAGCCAACCCATCCTAAACTATGAAACTTTCAGCCATAAAAGTCTGGCCTCCTCCTTCGTCTTGGCGTTTCCCCGAGGTAGGGTGATCCTTCATGGGCGTTACCCAATTATGATTCAACTATGAATGCCGTACTTCTTTACCGATAAAGGAACCTATGCACCAATTGGGTGAGCGTAATAAATGTACTAGTTTTGTCGTTGATACCGAATAACAACACCCTTGGATGCATGGACATACTGAGGGTTAAAGGATCAATCACAAGCCCATCAACTTAAGCCTCTGGAGGAATTAGTGGTTTTGATGGAAATCGACGGAACAAGTGGCTTAGCTGCTTGTTGGTGTGTATGTTGTTGTCACTGTGGCTGAGTATGATGCTGTTGTTGTGTTGCTTGGGTTGTAGAAAACGATTATGTATAGGCCTGGGCCAACGGAGACCTGGTCATTTATGTACGTGCCGTAATCATAGAGGTAGTATGTGTATGAGTAACCCTCAACAAATTGTACTAAGTTATATAAGTCAAATACAAAGACCTCGACAGAGCTTGATGCGGTTACCGTTATGTGTATTGTTCCTGAGAAGCCGCTTGGTACAACAACCCCCATACGTGTGAAGTAGCCTGGCTGCAATGTACCACTACCACCACTCTGCCCTAGGAACGTGAGTATGTTCCAATAAGTACTGTTTAACTTACTGTTTAACTTACTGTACTGGCTCTGGATGTTGATACTGGTTCTGTAGGGTTGAGTACTGGGACTGGAGGCTTGAGTACTGGCCCTGCAATGAGTTGTATTGCGATTGTAGTGCTTGGTACTGGCTTTGTAGGCTATTATAGCTCGACTTTAGGGTTGTGTAGTTCGCCTCAAGCGTGTTGTATTGCGTTTGTAGTGTTTGGTATTGGCTCTGTAGGTTCGTGTACTTAATTTCAAGGCCTGTGTAGTTCGTGTAGGCCATGAACCAGAGTACCGCGAATGCCGCAGCCACCACGGCTAAGGCAACCAAACCGGCTAAGTACGCATTAATCGACGCCATGTAAAATAGTACTGTTTAGAAGTTTTAAGTGTTACTACACACGCCGTGTTGCTTTACGTGTTTTGCTGCGTGTTAATTGTTGTGTTTATGGTTGGTATTGTTATGTTGATTTGGGGTATGGTTATGTTTATGGGTGGTGGCGTTATGTTGATTTTGGGTGGCGGTGGTATTGTTATGTTTGGTAGCTGGATGTACGGTTACTGGGTCTGTGACCCAGTAACAACCGGCGCTCGGCACGCCGGTATGTTCGGTGTTGTTGGTGTGTATGTTATCGTTACGTTACCAACGATGTAGGCGTACTGGGCGCTTGGCAGTACATTGCTAATGACTAGGTAGTAACCACCACTGACCAGTTGGGCTGTGCTCAGCATAATCACCGTGTTGAGTGTTGTTGATTCACTACCGTAGTAGTATGCGGGGCCCGTGAAGGACCAAGCCTCCTGCTCATAGAGACTCTTGAAGTAGTTGAACTGGTCTGGCGTGAACACGAACAACCTAACGGGGCTTGTTAAGTCGAGGCCTACACCTAACTCGACGTATTCGTCGCTTGTTGGTAGGTTGTACTGTATTGGTAAGTATACGTAGTACTGTGATGAGAGGCCTTCATTAATTACGGACACCGGGATTGTCACCTAGCCACTGCACCAATTACTTAACTCGATCACCAACCACGTGGTGTTCTCGAGCTCTACTGAGCATCCGTAGGATTGTAAGTACTGCGGGATGTCTATGTTTGGGCCCGGTATCTCGGTCACTGGGCATGAACCAACAATCACATAGTCCGGCCCGTAACCAATGTAGTATCCGTAGTACGTGAAATTACCATTCATCAATCCCTCCCAATGGAGTGGTGCCTCTGATTGCATGTTCTGTACGTACTCACTCGGTGTGTAGCCACTTGGGTACAGACCTTCCTCACCAACCATGAGGAAGCCCTGATATTGGCTTAGGTATTTGTTGAAGTCTTGGTCAAAGTCGTAGTGGCTTATTGCCGGGTTCTGAATCATTGTCTCAAACCTAACATAGGCGAAGTTGCTCAACCACTGGCAATACTGTAGTGGTGGGGCACCACTCGACTGCCTGTACTGATTCACGATGCTAATGAATTGAGAGACCCATACTGAATTGGTGGTGATACTTGTTTGTTGAGTCTGTGGTGGGTGCCTTAGGGACCATGCAGCACCAATGACTATGAGTAGTAGTACCAAGCCGATTATGAAACCGGCAATAGCCTTATCACGCCTACGCCTCCTAGGTCTGCCTTTACCTCCACCACCATACCCATAGTTTGACGGGACTACGTATATGGGTGCCTCACTACTCCTGCTAGTAGCCCCTGGTTGTGCATGAACAACGTGAGGCGGTGGTCTGGTTATTTGCTCAATGTTTGGGAATATCCTCCTCAGTACCCTCCTAACATCCTCAGTAGTACCCTGTAAGTAACCCCTCATTATTGAGTACCTATCAATACCTAAATCATCAAGCGTCCTCACGGCAATATTCGCTATCATATCCTCAAGGTTTGGGCAACCCCTCCCCCTACCCTCCCTAAGCATCTTCGAAACAGCACTGGCAACCTCGCTCACAATCTGCCAATCATCAAAACCAAGCCTACCCAACCTACGATACTTCGCAGCAAACTCCATCAAATCCATCAACCCATCGAAGAAGCAACCAGAATCACGATTAGAGCTCATTGGGCAAACACCCCATGCAGACAATTAATGAACCAACACCCAGGACAAAACAATCCAAAAGCAACATTGAAATAAGCAGTTATTGGTGAGTTTAAGCATTGCGCTTAATTACTGAGCCATTTGATTAATCATCCTTTTGAATCCTTTACGAGTACTATATAATGCAAAGAGGCCGATTAATCCTCCTACAAGGATTACTGCTAGGTATGCCGCCCACTTCCACCTATCCTCAGCCGTATCAAAGTCTTCAATGCCTGTTAAATCATAGAGCGTCTTCGATATCTCCTTCATACATAACCCAAGGAATATCAAGCCAATAAATGGTATTATCAAATAAACAATCCACCATATGAATTGTGACGCAGCCTTGCTGATTAGATCATGATTATCGAAGTACCTCCCAATACCCTCAATACCCCTTCGTATTAAATAAGCACCATACACAACTACGAACACATCAACCGCTAGATAGACAAGATCTCCAAGATAAGCCCCCGAACTCCCGCCCAAGATACCCCCAACAACCACTGTGGCAATCAAAACAGCTATACCGACAAAACCCCAGTAAAATATTAACGAGGAACCACGTAGGGCAGTTTCGACCGAGTTTAATAACCCACCACTATTTTATCTCTAGGTAGTTATAAGTAACTCCGCCCTCTCGATGGTTGTTGGTTAAGTCCACTGAAAAACCAAGGTTTTTTAAAAAGCCAGGTAGGTTGTAAAAATACCAAGTAAAGTCATCAAGTCTCTCACATGAAGTGATATTGAGCCATAGAAGTGGAACTGGGTCATGAAGTGAGTTATGGACACTAAGGTGTCAGTTATTCATGAAGTGATGTACATTCACCAAGGTTAGGAACCTGCATGAAGTGGTATAGAGCCATAGAAGTGAAAAGGATGCATGAGGTTCTCAGGACACGTAGGGTTGGGTGATGTTCATGAATGATGAGCACCATACACTAGCCAGGCTACAGCACCTAGTACCTGTTAATAAACGGCACCAGATATGAGGTACCTGGCTCCCAACCCGTGTCATTGAACCTCACCTAGTAAGTGCCTATCATCGGCGCCTATCCCTAGTATTGATAATCACCCAATCGGTGGTGAATTCTACCGAAATGATTGATAAAACCTGTATGGGTTGGTTTTCCCAGGTGGCGAGTAATTCATACGCTGATACCATGATGGCAAACGCCCAACAGATTATCCTACTACTTATTAGTAACTTAATTTTAGTAAATAGGTAAAGCAGCAAACCCTTGGGGCGAATTTTAGGTACCATTGGCGTAACTCCTCATACCTTGGGCTCCAATAGTGCTCTACCAAGACCCTAAACTCACTCGACGGCGCTCTGCCTTGCAAAGTATTCACTATTGACTCAGGCACTCCCTGGCTAATCATATAAGTGGCAAAGAATTTCCTGAGCTCATAAAGCTCGAACTCCCTACCAAGCACCTGCCTAGCAGATTCCTTTATTTCCCTCCTGAGCCTATCGCGGTCAAATGGCATGAAGCGCCTAGACCACTCATCGGCGTTAGGATTCACGTCTAGGTAGTCGGCCTTTATTATACCCAGCTTAGCCTTTACCAGGGACTCCCTCACGGGTAGGTATTCACGTTTAATCCAATCAATAACCTCGGGCCTCAGGAAGGCTATGAACGCCCTCTTTGTCTCAGTTATCTTGCCGATGTGGATTACACCGTGCTCTAAATCCGCATCATCGATGCTAACCAAGAATGGCTCTGATGGTCGTAGTCCGCACTCTGCCAGGATTGTGAAATACAGCTTGGACTCTATAGTGGATAGGTTTTGCCATATTTGCCTAAGTTGGTCAATATGGTAGTTTAGCCTTGTTGTGGTTTTTCACGTGTACCGTGGTGAATGAGTTATAGAGCTGGGCAAACAATCCTGGATCCTTCGGCCTCAGTACAGTCTTCAGGAAGGACTTAAGCGAGTAAGCCGTGTGCTTGAGGACGTATGCCTCACCCTCCTCAGCAAGCTCGGCTAGGTACTCCCTAAAACCGTCAGAGGTCAACACCCAGTTAAGCTCGGCCAACGCCTTGCGTATATAACGAACCTCATCATTAATCGTCTGCTCCCTAAGGCCCCCGAGCTTCTTGGCCTTGATGAAATCCTCGACATCCTGCTCCGTAACGGCCCACTTATTACCCATCAACCTAATGTACTCACCAAGGTACCTGTCCAGGTAAGAGAGAAGAACCTCCCTAAAGCTTGGGTCTGCCCTAGCCCTGGCTATGACCTTAACAACATCATTTATTGTCGCCTGTTCTAGCTCTGGTATTTGGCCCAGCATCCTAGCCAGCTCCTCATTACTAATGAACTTAAGGGCACGGCATAGCAGGTCCTCGGTAACACGCCTCTTGCCACTCCTAATCATGTTGATTAGGTTGAGGGTTACGTCCAAGTCACGAGCCCTAACGCCCTTCCTCTCCATCACGTAGTTGATTATTTTGACTCTCTCTCCTCGTTGCTAATTTTGTCAATGTTTATGAGTGCGCAGTCTACCATCACACCCATGGGTGCAAAGTCATATTTAAGGTTTTTGTAACAGGGAGTGCATCTAACTGTAACACGGTGATGGAGGGTTTATTTCAGTTTTTGGTGCGGGGGGTGGGATTTGAACCCACGCAGGCCTACGCCAACGGGACCTAAACCCGCCCCCTTTGACCATGCTCGGGTACCCCCGCTCATGATCCTTGCCCGGCAATCCATTTAAATTTTACCGCTGAGGAATTCCTATTTAAGAAAAACCGATTTGCTCTAGAGCATTGAACTAATGGGGTATCAACTCGGCTCCATCTATTGCGCATTTTCCCCGCATTTTCTTTGCGCAGGTGGGGCAGTACATGGTGCCGCATTTAGAGCAAGTATAGTAATCATCCGCCTTATAAATCCTCTTGCCGCATCTCCAACACCTACCGAGCATCAGTGTCTTAGGTACATACGCCATATGCGGCACCCTACTTCAACTGTATTTTAAAGATTATCGTTAACATAAATACAAGAACACTGATTCTCTAGGATAAAAAATAAAAATGCACCAGGCAATGCTTGATCGAGGGGCCGTAGTCTAGCTTGGTTAGGGGGTTCAACCCGACTAAGACGCACGGCTCGGGCCTACATGGCGGGAACTGGGCAGCTGCTCCATTTAGAATCCCCGCCCCTCATCTATATTTACATCGATCTCCTCGCCGAGCGACTTAATCATCTCTTTCTCTTCAGTGGTCACCCCCATCACCTCCATATCCACTAGCATTCTAGCCAGCTCAACAGCAATGTCTCGTATTGACACTATGCCCTCGAGGAAGCCATTCTCATCCACTACAGGTAGGTGCCGTATTTGGTGCTTGGCCATGATGTGAATTGCCTTTAGGATGCTGGCGTCCCTTGTTATAGTTATTGGGGACCTAGTCATCACGGATCCGACCTTAAGTGATTGAAGAGAGCCAGGGCTGGAGTTAACTGCCTTAACTATGTCCCTCTCAGTTAGTATGCCTATGGGAGTCTCGGTCTCATCAGTAACCAATACAACGCTTATCTTATGCTCCATCATCAGCTTCACGGCAAGTAATAGGAGATCCGACTCATTTACTGTGACTGTTATTTCACGCATTACATCGCTGACTCGAGATAACTCCACATAATCTAGAAATAATAGTTATTTTTAATCTTTTCTAGAACTATCCCCAAAATCCCTTGGAGGACACCCAAAAATGGCTTCCCCACCTATCCATGCTGAATCATTCATGTGGACTTGCTTTACTGCATTCGCTCGCAAGAATTCCGTCAATAAATTGCATAGCGAAGCAACAGAAAGTTATTTTGCATCTATTGCTTGGAAACTTTAGGTTTATGGATTAACCTATTTCTATCATCGTGAACTTGCCGCCTATTCTGAATGCAATGAATGGCGTTCCAAGTCCTTCAAAGAACTTGGAGAACATTTCATAGTAGTGAAGCCTCAGTCCTTGGATGAATGTTAAGAAGCCCTCGCCCAAGGCAATTAGGAGATTTAATGCCACGAATACTATGAAGCCGGCTGGATTAGTCAATCCGCCAAGCGTATCCACTAGGCCTATGGACATGGCTGTTAGAAGGGAATGAACTAGAGCAACTATGCCGAGCCTCATGAATGATATCACATTGGCTAATGCCGCCAGTATGCCTTCTATTGCGAATGCTATTATCAATTCGCCCATATCAAGCTTCTCATGCCTATATTTATACCTAACATAGCCTATCGATGCGCCGAACATTATTATGCCAATGATGAAGAGGGAAATATCCACTACATACATGGATCTTATGTAACTATAAATTGGTTGATAAAGTATTGGAACCAGGCCGACCGACATGAATGTCAGGGCTGCGCCTATGAACACTATGATTGTGGATGTCAATATTATCCCATCCAATACATGTCCCAGCCTAATCTTATTTATCACAGTTAGTATTAAAGCAAATGTTAGAATGATTAATCCAAATAATATGGCTGCGGTGAATGTATAGTCTATCCAATCCATGGATGGGGATAAACCAGTTCCTGCCGTTAATTCTATTATGTGGAGACCAGTAAGCGTGGGTATTAGATCAAGCCCAAAGAACTCGCCTGAATATATCACTGAGAATATGATGGCCATTATTCCCATCAACATGAATATCAAGCCCCAAGTACTATACTTGCCGCCGAATATGCCTCGCATAAATGAATTATTTCCCCTATATCTATACTTATACAGCGCCAATCCCATTAATAGCACCAGCAATCCATGACCGGCATCCGGAAACATCCAGCCGAAGAATATTGGGAAGAAGAATGCAGCAATCGGCACTGGACTCACCTCCCTATATTCCGGAACGCCATACATGTATACGATGTTCTTAAATGAATCGACTATTGATGGGTATGATTCGCTGGTTGGCGCCTCCCTTGTATTCACAGTGGTTAACTGCATTACTTTAGAGAACTTCCTAACCTTCGCATCAATGGCCAATATGGAGAATATCTTGAACAAGGCATCATCAAACTTATCGGCGTTACGCTTCACCACGTATCCCCGGAGAGTAACTACCCTACCGCTCCGTATTTCCCTAGCCTTATCAACCCCGAAATTCGATACTTGATTATATGAATCAATCATCCGCTGCAGCTCCCCGCTTAGCTCCTCAAGCTTTCGTTGGGCCTCTTCCTTCTGCTTCTCCATTACCTTAATGCCATCATCCACATTAGCCAGCAAGTCGGTGGGCACCTCTATTGCATTTATCTTGAGCTGATCAGGTGGATTCACGGCCACATATGCATAGCGACCGCCCATGTTTATGTCGTACCCCGGTAATCTCTCTAATTCAGGCGGGACCCCATCCTTGACCAGGAAGACTTTATACCTAATGGCTCCTAGCTTAATCGAGTTGATGTTATTTCTTTTCAATTCATATAAGAAATCAATCATTTGGTTCAACTCATCCACTCGCTTCCTTAATTCGCCTATTGATTCCCTCAACATATCTATCCTGGATAGGAATTCACCGCCCTCCTCGAAGGCATTGCCGGTATATGTCTTGAATATGTCTGATATGGATGAGGCTAACTCTATTAGTGATGCGGCGCGGATAGTTTCTCGCTGTATGAATTCCCTTAACGCCGCCTCAGCAGCCTCCTTCTCCCTCCTCAATTTAACTAACGATTCATTGGCTTTAGTTAAATCTACGTTGATGAAGTCATATACCTCAGCATTAAATAACCTCAATGAGCTGCTCACGGATGAGGCTAGCCAACTTGGATAAAGCACGGCTAGACTAGTGCGTCCCTGATCCTGAGCAATCACAGCAGTTACGGCATTAATTGATGACAATGCCTTCTCTGCTTCGCCTAGATCCTTTGTAGAAATCCTGGCTACAGTCACTGAGAAATGCTTTAAGTCACTTGGCAATGATTTCAAGACATTAGATGCAGCTAACATTATGGATTGCCTATCTATCTCTATAGATGCATTATTAATTTGGTCCTGGAACTGTTTTATTCTAAGCATGAAATTGCTTAGGTCGTCATATACCTTAATTAACATGTCACTAAACGACTTAAACCTATATTGATTAATAGACGTAGGCTCCACTTCTGGAAGCAATTGCTTCAACTCCCTCGACGCTTCCTCCACGTACTTTACCTTATCGTAAATATCTTGAGGTATGGGCGGAGACGGCATCTCTGGAGGCCTAGACATGAACATGAAAACGCCGATTTCGCCAATCTTGGCAATGACATCAAGCGCGGATTCAAACGGCACAGATATCCTATACTCAACTACTCGCTCAATAGGCATATGCTTCTGTCAATAACTAAGGGGGTTTTTAAGATTAATCCATGTAGAGGAAACATCACGTTAACCAAGATCACCATCTCTTAATACAAGCTGACGCATCATTAGAAAGGAGCCTTGTCTTAGCCTTACAATGCCCATTTTAGTACTTATTCTACACTAGTGAACAACCCCACGGTGGGCATTAATGGATTGTACAATAGAAGCATTTAAACGTTTCTATAAGGGGGCCATTCCCACCTCGCGGGTCTTCCGCCCCCTTAACCCTTGTTAAGATAAAACATTTCCAAATTAAGCAGTACTAGGACACCTAAAAGCCGTAAAGGCAAATTTTATAAGTGCCTATTTTCTAGCTATTCTACATATGAATATAGTGGTTCTAGTAAAGCCCGCTCTAGATACAAGTAACTTGAGAACAGCCGCTAATAAAATAATGATCGAGGACACTCCATTAAAGATAAGTGATATAGATAGGAACGCGGCCGAGGAAGCCATTAGAATAAAGGAAAAAACCAAGAGCGGGAAAACGATTGCAGTAATGATATCTAAGTATCCACCTACTGCAAAAAGGGCGGGGGAAGTCGAGAACCTTGGGCGAGAAGTGCTAGCAATGGGAATTGATGAAGCTATAGTTGTGGTCGATGATGGGCTAATAGGCACTGATCAAACGGCCACGGCGAAGACAATAAGTGAGGTGCTCAAACGGAAAATAGGGCAATTCGATCTAATAATTGGGGGAGAGGCAACAATAGATGGCTATAGTAGTCAAGTGCCTGCACGGGTAGCCGCTGAACTAGGAATACCAGTAGTGACTTACGTGAGGGAAATAACGCAGTTAGGCAATGACAATATAACCGTGAAGAGGGATCTAGAGGATGAGGTTCAAGTCATAAACACCAAGTTGCCGGCCGTGATTACAGTAACTAGGGAAATAAATACTCCCCGAATACCTCCGCTGCTCCAAATACGGATGGCCATGAAGAAGCCGCTGACCAAGTTATCCCTGACGGATCTAGGGCTCTCGATTCAGTCCAAAATAAAAACCACATCACTGAAGCCCCTCCAGATTCAACGCAAGAAGATAATAATAGAGAGCGGCACCGTTGAGGAGAAGGCAGATAAATTAATTCAGTACTTGGCGCAAGAAGGCATATTAACGCCGAGGTGATTGAAGTGATAGGGATATTCTCATTCCAATCAACCCTCGACATAATGGGACTAGCCCAGAGACTTAACGATGAAACCACAGTGTTCCTGTTAAATGGAGATGAACAAGCGATTAACCAGGCTGGAAAATATGGAGCAAGTAAGGTTATTAATATAGAGTGTGGATCAATCTGCGATCCAGCAGCTCTCTACCAAGCTATATCCAGCGACTTAAGTAATGCTAAATACTTGATATTCCCAGCTACTAAGGATGGGAAAACAATTGCGGCATATATTGCGGGTAAATTGGGGATACCTAATGTGGTTGACATAGTTGATGTAATGGGCCCCGGCAAGTTCTCTAAGTACTCCATGGGGAACAGGGGAGCTGAGGAGGTGGAGGTCGACGGCATGGCTGCCCTGGTTGTTCAACCCAAGAGATTTCAACCAAGTGAGAAGCCGACCCAGCCAAGCATTGAAAAGAGAATCGCAAAGCCCATAATTGGCCTTGTGGGAAAGGAGGAGAAGCCAAAGGGGTCGCTTAAAATAGAGGATGCGGAATTAATAGTATCGGTTGGTCGTGGCTTTAAGAAGCAGGATGACCTTAAGATAGCCTTTGAGTTAGCTGAGGTGCTGGGTGCTCAAGTGGGGTGCTCTAGGCCAATAGCTGCTGATTTGAAGTGGTTATCGGAGGATCATTGGGTTGGCTTAAGCGGCCACAAGGTTAGGCCGAAAATGTATATGGCTATAGGGATATCCGGTCAACCACAACACATAGCTGGCATGCTTGAGTCCAGAATAGTTGTGGCCGTGAATAGCGATAAGAATGCACCGATATTCCAATACGCAGATTACGGAGTGGTTGAGGACTTATATAAATTCGTGCCGATCCTCAAGGAGAAGCTTCGCAAGGCGTTAGGCAAGTAATGATTAAATTCGTGGCCCCAAAAATCAGGTTTAACTGTGTTCTCTGCGGCGAGTGCTGTAGGCGTTACTGGATAACCGTTACCTTGGATGATTTAGCGAATATATATCTTAATCTCGGCTTGCTGCCCAGCAGAGTCGCTGCGCTTTATCCAAAGGCCGTAGCGGGGGATTGGGGTTACCCAGCAGTTAAGCTAAGCGATGGGCGTGAGTATTACTTGGTTCTACGTAAGAAGATTGATGGTTCCTGCATATTCACTAAATGGATGAATGGGGAATTGGTGTGTTCAATACATGATTATAAGCCGCTCACTTGTAGGTATTATCCATTTATTTATAGGCCTGGTCCAGTGATTACCATGGAGCTATATGATGGAGCCATTGGTTACTGCCCTGGGATAGGTAAGGGGAATTATTATGACTTAAGCAGGGAGGCAGCCACCGTATCCTTATCGATCAGCTCCAAAAAGAGACTAGAGGAATTCGTGAATAAATGGAATAAGGAGGAGGCAGATAGAGGCAATTTATCCGCATTCATGAAGAGACTAGATGGGGAGGTAATTAGGCTAGCCGCGGCTAGGGCTTCTTCTTAGGAAGAACTTTTCCGTCGCTATGGCTGTCAATATTCCAAGGAGAAGCATGAGGGGGTATACAATGAATGAGTACATCGGTATTCCCATTAGTCCCGGCATTACATTTATCATTATTGGTCCTCCTTGGGCTTCCCCAAAATATTCATTGCCTAAATAATTTAACGATATGGTCATTGATTTATTCAGCAATAATCGTATTATAGATCCATTATTAATCAAGAGCGCTCTTTGGATCGTATTATTTCCATTTTTAATAACTAGGATCGCGGCCGCATTTGTTGGGAGCGAAACATTGCTTCTGATCAATACATCCAGAGCCATGTATTGCCCAGCAACTCCATAATATAATGATGGCTTTAACTCTATTATGGGCGTGGCCTTATATATCTTGATTATCTCGGTTGAGTAACATGGATTATAATTTGGATTCCCTTGCCAAGACGCATTAATCAAGTAATTCCCCGGCAGTCTAGGCATAAACGATATGCTGAATGAACCGCTCGTTCTAATCGTATCCAAGTAAGAGCCATTGACTGTTACCTCCAGCGTGGCAGTTATGTTTGGTTTTATAAATCCCCGCACATTGAGCTGTGACCCCACAATGCTTGTGACCCCTATTAGAGAAATGCGGCAATTAGCCCTCTCCACATGTGCCACTACTTGGGTTATTGATGGGGAGTAATTGGTGTTACCTAAGTATTGGGCAACGATTATGTAGCTACCCGTGGAGGGAGGAGTAAAGAGAAGTGATAATTTAGTTCCATTCCTTGTAAGAAATAATGTGTTATTTATGAATAAATTAATTATTCCAGCAGCTGAGGCAGGTGATAGCGTTGCGTTTATCAACATGGATTCCCCATATGTTATGTGAGTGGAGTTAATCCAAATATGGAGAACGGGAGAAGCTTGCTGCACTAGGAACGTTGTGGTGTTCTGTATTGGTATTGGAGCCAGGGATACGAATTTCGCAGTAACCATGTAAATACCCGTTGAGTTGGGCATTAATCTAAGCGATAATGCACCTTCGGAATTAGTTCTTCCTAAGTAACTGATCAATGGTTCGCCTCCTTTAGTCACCAATACCTGTATCTCAGCCGAATTGATGGGCTTACCCATGAATCTTAAGTGAATCGTCAAATTCTCTTCCTCTCCGAAAGTTATGGATTGGCCAGTTATGGTTATGCTGGGCACAGTTGAATTAATTATCATTGATGAATTATAAGGTCCATAAGTATATCCACCGTAATCCACGGCTTGATAGGTCAATGATACTGATCCTGCGCCTATAGAGTATGGGGTTACATTTAATGGCATTATTCCCGGATACTTAAGCACGTAATTAATCAATGGAACTGTAACTCCAATTCCGCCCGTGGGCCTAACCAGGACGTATTTTATCAATGATTGATTGAATGATATCGCCACATCCATGATCGATGCAATGCCGACCGGTAGAGTATGATTTATTGGTACCAGTTTAATCGTGGGGGGAATCGCTATCACTGAAAAACCAATCGTGTCTATACTGCATGACCCATACATAAATGCAACACGACCTAAGTATTTACCTGGATCAGAAAATAGGGCTGTGAATCCCTCTCCACCGTTGCTGTACGTAACTATGGATCTAATGCCGGGAATCTGTGGATTAATCGCGTAATTTATATGTATGGAGTGCATCGTAGATACCACTACCTGAGTAGCATTGGCCAGGGTTTCAGTGTAGTTACCGTAACTATATGATACGGTTATGCTCGGTGTTCGTTTAATCACAAATGAGTTGTAGGAAGCCAATAATTCACCATTATAAACAACATAAATCCCAACCGTGTTATTGTAATTGTTTAATTGAATCACACGACTAATCTGTAAGGTATCATTTATGAGAAATCGCGATATTTGTGATTGGCTATTTACTGATACGATTATCGTGGCGTTAAGCGGCGCCACAGCTGAAACTGTGAAGTTAAGCGTTCCAATTGAATATAGAGTGGTGGCAGGGAGCGACTGTATCACGCCGCAAGTAGATAATGATATATTAGTTATAGATGGTGGAACCAACGATAAAGTGAAGTTACTGGAGGCTAAGGCAATGCTCCCCTCATAAACATATATGGAGGCAACATATGAACCAAACGGCAACGAGACCGGTAAGTTAACAATAGTTGATCCGTTAATAATCACTTCGCGACTCATCGAGACATTACCGGCTTTGAAGACTAGCGTTGCGTTAAGTGGAACCGATGAGTTAAGCGGGATGCTTAATGTAAAATTATTAACAGGAACACTTAATTCGCCTGAATGTTCAGGTATATTGAATGAACCGTAATGAGCGGATACATTACCTATATGCACAACCCTAGGCAATGCAGCATGCATGATTAGCGTGAGCGCCATCATGACCAGCATCAACCAGATAAGGCTAATCCGCATGCGAATCAACTATATAACATCATATTAAAACCTTGCTCATATTTATTAATTGAATCCCATGAAGGGAAAGATATTTAACTCATGAATTAAGTTAATTAGCAATAAAAATGAGCGAGTTAAAAGAAACAATAAAGGCAATACTTAAGGAGGACCCAACCATAATAATGGATGCTTTAGTTAGTAATCCAGCTATAATTTATGAAGCACTGGCTAAATTAATGCCTTGGCAAAGCCTAGCAACAAAGGATGACATCAAAGAAATAAAAGAAACAATGGCAACAAAAGAAGACCTCCAGAAAGAAATAAAAGAAATAAAAGAAACAATGGCAACAAAAGAAGACCTCCAGAAAGAAATAAAAGAAATAAAAGAAACAATGGCAACAAAAGAAGACCTCCAGAAAGAAATAAAAGAAATAAAAGAAACAATGGCAACAAAAGAAGACCTAAAGAGCTTAGCGACTAAAGATGAATTGGAAAGACTTAGAGAGGAGATTTGGAGGGAATTAAAGGTATTGAGGATAATGCTGGATTCGCTTGGAGCTAGGTGGGGCATAATTAATGAGGAGGCGGTTAGAAATGGAATAAAGGAATTACTAGCCAGTGCTGGGTATAAGGTGGATAAATGGATATATTATGATGCTGATGGCTACGTGTATGGATATGCCTCGGAGATTGATGTGGATATAGTGATTAAGAATGGCTTAACCATTATGGTAGAAATAACAGCAGCACTAAAGCGTGGTGATATACCATTCATTAAGCGCAAAGCAGAACTTTATGAGAAAGTGACTGGATTAAGGCCTAATAAAGTAGTAGTAATAACGGCATTCATACATGACAAGAATCCCGACCTAATAATAGCCAGAGCGGAGACCCTTGGAATAATCATTCTGAAACCCGGAGAAGACATTTCAAATAATTAAGTGCAGCTAATTATCCGCCAATTAAATAGATCGATATACATCCTTAAGATAATGAAGTGATATTTTTGTCGATATTTTCAAAATATATATTGGAAACATTTATTAACTATTATTATTTCTAATTAATTATGGCAGGATATAAATTTAGATGTAGAGACATAGGGATGCAATGTGACTTCGAGGTAAAGGGAGTCTCTTCAGAGCAGGAAATGATGGAAATAGTGGCGGCGCACGCTAAGCATGCCCATGGCTTCACCACAATACCGCAAAACACGTTAAATGCAGTCAAGAATGCAATAAAGAAGGAATAAGAAACCAATTTCTGTACGAAATAAATAATTTATTTCCATTTATTAATATGATGCGACGGAGATAGTTAAAAAGTTGATTTTTTAACTCATCTGGTGAGGAAGTGGCTAATAATATTGCAGGGATTAGTGCCAATGCTTTTAGTCGGTACTTATCAATATAGTTGGAATCTATTCATGAGACCTCTCGCAACGAGTTTCAACGTTGGTTTACCCATTATTCAAACCGCTTATTCTCTATTTGTGCTTTTCTCAACTACATTTCAAGTGCTGGGGGGCTTCATAGCGGATAGGTGGGGTCCAGCCGTAATTGGAGCATTGGGAAGCATAATGGCTGGGATGGGCATGATTGTTGCACCATTCGCTAGATCCATATACATTTTTTACCTAGTATGGTCATTGGGAAGCATAGGGGTTGGTTTTGTCTATGCAATCTCAATTAATTTGGGCGTTAAGTGGTTCGGCAAATCAAGGGGATTAGCGACAGGCCTCATAAATATGGGGTTTGGCCTTGGCTCTACATTCTTTAACCCATTCATATCCCCATTCATACGAAGCGGGAATTTGGAGACGCCAATGATTATCATAGGAGCCGCCTTGCTTACCGTATCCACGGCCTTAATGGCGATGAGCAAGTACCCAGCAGTGACTATTACTAAGTCAAGATCTATGGTTCCAGGAACGGGTTTCTGGCTGGCTTTCCTATCGTTTTCCATGGCATCTATACCTCTTCAATTATACTCATCAAGTTTATCAATAATGGGCGATAGGTATGATTACTTAACCATTACTATTGCCGCCACAATTTTACCGTTGTTTAGCGGCATTGGTCGTCCAATAATGGGATTAATCTCGGATTCCTGGGGCAGGGGTCGGGCTATAATTGCCGAGTCCATAATATTGACACTCGTAATGCCGTTAGGAGTGATTGGGATGGGGTCTCTCTATATCGCCGCGGCTGGACTGGTTGGCTTTCTGGGTGGAGCAATGATGACCCTATATGCATCTTATATTGGAGATAAGTACGGCATAGCCGCCTCCACGTTTCTCTTCGGAATAGTTTATAATGGTAAGTTCATAGCAGCAGTATTAAGCAGCGTCGTGTTCGCTTACTTAACCTATTACCTAGGTTTATCAATGGCTGTTTTATTGGAGACCGCACTAACAGCAATTTCAATTCCACTATTCCTAATTGCTAAAAAGCGATAATGAATTACCCATTACGAGCGAGGCCCGGCGAACCCTAATACAGACCGTATCCAGGCATATTACTTATAATGCTTTTAACATTATTAGATTCAAGGAGCGACTCCAGTTTCCTTATTATTGGTTTATTATTTCCACGAAGATAAATTAAGTCAAAGCTCTCCACGGCTAATCTAATGAACCGAAGCCCACTCTTTACGGCAACATACTCTATTGCTGCACCCACATCGGCCTCTCCCGACAATATTGATTCAATAACCTCTGCATGTGTATAAGCCACCGAGGGGGAGACCATGGTATTTGTTGGATCAATTCCGTTATCTTGCATGAATCTATCCATTAGAATGCGGGTGCCGGAGCCCAGGTTCCTGTTCTTGATTCTCAATCTACCCTCTCGTATGCCTTCTATTATTTCCTTCATAGTTAATTCAGTCCGTGTAACTAGTCCAATGCTTCTCCTGTATCCCCGTATTAGCTTGATGTCACGGGATAAACCCATCTCGTCAATAACCTCTTCATTCCCGCCTAGGAAGTGAATGCCAGCAACATCGGTCTCCATCATGAGGACCTTGGATAATCCATTCAATGAGCCTATCCACTCATTTCTGATTCTCGCGCTTATCCCTTTTATTATTAGATCTAAGGCCTCATCATTGCTTCCCGCAATTGCCAAATCAATTCTATTATTGATGATGCTCTCGACCCAGTCCAGGAATTCCTCGCCTTTGTTAGTTAGCTTGGTTCCCCCTCCATTAATGCCGCCCCTCTTCTTCTCAATTAACCTATAACCCAATTGCACCTCTAATCTATGTATCCATTCCCATGCGGATGCATATGGTACATTAACGCGTTGGGCAGCAGCATTTAGTGAACCCAATTCTTTTACTTGCTTAAGGAGCTCAATGACTCGAGAATCCAACTTAATGCCGTTATCTATTATTAATTCATTTCTTGACTTAATTATCATTTATTATCCCGTGTAATGCATTAATTAGTGAAAGTTAAACTTATCCCACAATAAAAACAAACAATCGACGAACAGGCAGGCCTCACTCATAGACGAGTTAAGTATATATACTATTCGATGCTGCATTAATGCATGCTGGGAAGCATATGGGACTGGATAATATTAATCGCAGTCGTGTTAGTGCTATTTGGGGGAGCCGGGAAGATACCGGAGATTTTTAGATCACTCGGCAGAGCGGTGGGGGAATTTAAGAAGGGGCAGATAGAGGTTGAGAACGAGTTGAGGCAATTAACCCAAACCAATCCCGCCCCGGGGACCAGTAATCAGGAGAAGAAGCCGGAGCAGGGGGAGAATGTTGAGGAACTGAAGAAGAAGATCGAGGAGTTACAGAGACAGTTAGATGAGCTGAAGAAGGGTAAGTGATGGCGGGGGAGGAATTAGTCTCTCACTTATCAGAATTAGCGGCTAGGCTTCGTCGAGCATTGATATCAATATTTATAGCCTTCATCTTCTCATTTGGATTCGGAATCAAGATAATTAAGATAGGGAGTGACCCGTATATTCCAATTCCTTATCCCTCAATAGATAATAGCATATCCACAATATTGGTGAATAAATTCATGAATGTATTGCTCCCGCACCAGATCAAATTGATCTCAATAGGTTTATTCGATCCCCTTTATGCCTCAATAGAGGTATCCCTCCTAATCGCGGTCGCGGTATCACTGCCTGTATTTCTTTGGGAGCTGTGGGGCTTCGTTGCGCCGGGCCTATATGAACATGAGAAGAAACTGGTTAAAGCATCTATAATTCCATCAATTATCCTATTCATTGCCGGAGCAGCGTTTGCGTACCTAGTTATTATTCCAGTTATGCTGAAGTTTTTCTTAGTGTATGACGAGGCGCTGGGAGTTGAGCCGACGCTGAGCATTAAGTCATTCATAGGCACCGTTGTATCATTCATGGCAGCAATGGGACTTGGCTTTCAGTTGCCTCTGGTGATGGCTGGATTAACGAGGGTAAGAGCCGTGGCTGCCAATACGTGGAGAAGGAACTGGAGGTGGGGAGTCCTAATCTCATTCATATTTGCGCTAATAGTTTCGCCGGGAACCACTGGAGGCATCATAGAAACCACCATAGGGATAACCCTATCCTTGCTTTACGTGATAGGCATGTTTATAGCGAAGGCAATCGAGCCGAAGCCACGTGAGAAAATTTAAAAACAATAATAGACCCCGTCTAGTCATGAGAATATATAATTGTAGTTACTGCGGGAGACCCATTGCGCCGGGCACCGGCTTCATGTATGTGAAGAGCGATGGAACAATAATGAGGTTCTGCAGCAGGAAGTGCTTCATCAGCATGAAGCTTGGAAGGAATCCTAGGCGGCTTGCTTGGATCAGAAAGGCCCAGAAATGATTGTTCCCCACACATCCATATTTATATTGTGATGCTTTTATTTTTAAACACTGATTGCATCGACTCTCCATGGCTGAGTATAGGGCGCCTATAGTGGTTGTGGTGGGGCATGTTGATGTTGGAAAGACGCTGCTGTTGGACAAGATACGGAATACCGCCGTTGCTTATAGGGAGCCCGGCATGATAACTCAGCACATAGGTTTATCCTATCTTCCTTGGCCAGCAATAGAGAAGTACGCCTCAGGGCTTTTGGATAAATTTAGACTTAAAGGAAAGATCTGGGTCAAGGGTTTCTTAATGGTTGATACGCCGGGACACGCTGCCTTCTCTAACCTGAGGCGGAGAGGGGGTTCCGTCGCCGATCTAGCCATATTGGTCATCGATATCCTGGAGGGCATGGAGGAGCAAACCAAGGAGAGTCTTTTCCTATTGAAGTCGAGGAATATACCATTCGTGGTTGCCGCGAATAAGGTGGATAAGGTCTATGGGTGGCAAGCCCATCCCAATTCCGCGTTCATAGATTCATATGATGCACAGGATGAAGCTACCCAGGGACGGGTTGAGGAGATGATAGCTAAGATAGCTGGTGAACTGGCTGAGAACGGCATAGAGGCGGATAGGTATGATAGGGTAATGGATTATGCTAGGCAAGTACCCATAGTTCCAACTAGTGCAGTCACTGGAGAGGGGATAGCCGATCTTCTGGTGGTTCTAGCTGGTTTAACGCAGAGACTTGTTAAGGATAAGTTGATGGTGCATGATGGGCCTGGGAGGGGGGTCATAATGGAGATAAAGGAGGAGAAGGGATGGGGTACCACGGCCGATACCATAATATATGATGGGTCAATAAATAAGGGAGACAGAATAGCGGCGCTGGGGTTAGATGGCCCGTTTTATACTTCGGTTAGGATGCTTGTAATGCCTAAGCCGCTTGATGAGATGCGGGACCCAGAAGATAAGTATATGCTGGTGAACTCAGTTAAGGCTGCTGCCGGAGTTAGGGTAGTTGGTGAAGAGCTGCAGCGGGCCGTGCCCGGTTCTCCACTAATAGTTGTGAAGAGCGAGGCGCAGTTACGGGATGCCCTTGATGAGTTGAGGGCCGAAGCATCATCGATAAGGATAGAGGTGGATAAGAGCGGTGTAGTGGCTAAGGCTGATACCCTAGGTACTCTGGAGAGCATGGTGCTTTATTTGAGGAACCAGAACATACCGGTTAGGAGGGCAGATATAGGGCCGGTCGTGAGGAGGGACATAATTGAGGCTTCAGTCGTGAAGCGGCGGGATCCCCTCTATGCCGTGGTTTTGGCGTTTAATGTTAAGGTAACTCAAGAAGCCGATGTGGAGGCCCAACAGCATGGGATCAGGATATTTCAGAACAATATATTGTACCGCTTAGTTGATGAATTCCTTAATTGGCATAGGGAGCAAAGGAGTAGGTCTATTGAGGGGGAATTGAATAAGGTCACTAGGCCCGGCAAGGTAAAGATAATTCCCGGCTATGTTTTTAGACGCAGCAACCCAATAATAGTGGGGGTTAAGGTATTGGAGGGGCAGGTAAGGCCTGGCTATAGGCTGAGGAGGGGAGAGGATGGCAGAGTAATTGGCACTATTATGCAGATGCAGAACAATGGTAAACCCGTTCAATTAGCTAAGAAGGGAGATGAGGTGGCTATATCGATCCAGGGAAATGCCATGGTTGGCAGACATGTGAGGGAGGGGGATGAACTATATGTTGATATTCCTGAGGAGCACTTGGTGAAGCTATTGATGGATTTCAGGGAATACTTGGAGCCGGGGGAGGTTGATTTGATTCATGAGTATCAAGCAGCCAAGAAGCGGTGGAGCGATTAAGGGGCAAAATTTAAATAAGATATAACCAAGGCTCCTCAATGCCTACATTTAAGTTAGTGGTGTCGGACCCCTTAAGCGGGAAGGCTAAGCAGGTGGAAGTTAAGGATCAAGATGCGGAGAGGCTAATTGGATTACGCATTGGGGAGGTTATTGATACAAAATTGATTGGGAATGCCCTTCAGTTACCTGGGGAAGTCAAGCTACGAATAACGGGAGGAAGCGGGTTCGAGGGCGCACCCATGCTTCCATACCTACAGGGGCCAGTGAAGCGATACATACTGCTCTCTGGTCCTCCTGGCTTTAAGCCTAGGGAGGATGGAATGAGGAAGAGAAAACTTGTGCGTGGCAACGTGATAAACGACCAAACGACTCAAGTCAATATGGTCATTATTTACCCAAGCGATTGGAAGGGGGAGCCACTGATCAAGGAGGAACCAAAGGAGGAGAAGCCCCAGGAGGCGCAGTGAGGTAATTTAATAAAGGGTAGCAATTCTCGCAGCAAGTGAATAGGTTCCGCTTAGCTGCGTTAACAAGCTTAAGCGCTGGAATAGTTATCTTATTGGTTCTAGCACTTACGGCATTCATTCCATTACAATCATTATTTGAGAAGCCATTGGTGCTGATCTTATGGTTTCTCTGGATCCTTGGAGTAGCGGCATACAAGTTGTTCAGCAGCTCTGGGCTAGGCTCCTCCAACTACATAAGGAAGTACACTCCATACTCCTTGGGTTTTACGTTTATGTTCATAGTAATGGGAATCCTTCACCAATTCACGCTCATGGGATTATTCCTAATGATTGGATACTCATTTGAATTAGTGGCCGGCTTCATTCTTTATAATGATTTCAAGGCAATTAGTGGTGAGGGAAATGCCGTTCTTTTCCTAACTGGAATAACATTATTCATATTATCATTGCCACTAGCAATTGTGAAGATACCGTGGCCCGCAATCATTGGCGTTGTTCTAAAGACAATCAGCATCTCCAGGATAGCCATGAGAGCAGGGCCGGGAATGCCCATAAAGCAAAAACCCAGAAATACTCACTATTGACCTCCTCCTAGGGCGAGGCTTAGCGTTGTTCTGACCTCCTCCCCGCCATTCGGCGAGAGCTCCCCCGAGGCCTCAAGGGTTACACCCCCTTTCGCGGGTGCTACTCGTTTCCCTGGCATTGTGGGGTCAACCTCGCTCCCCGTTCCCTAGGGATTAACCAGGGAAGCTAACTAACCCCTAATACTAGAGCATAAACCCCCGCTCCAACTCCCGCCGTCATAAAAGGCGAGGTTTATCGTTCTTTTTATTATGACATCATGAAGGGGCCTTATTGGCATAATATAGATTATTTCTACTTATTTCTACTCTAGCGATACGCAATTACGTTTTTATAGACCCAATAGCACTGCATCGATTTAATCACTAAGGCTAAAATGGATTTGAGGAATAATGAATTGCGTGAATACATGTTGTAGGGGAAATAAATTGAAAAATGATGATTACTGGGAGAAAGTTTTGACTAAAAGACGCGGTAAATCCAGTTAAATGAGGAGGGATTATTATAAAGCGGCTGGGAAGGGAATTATTGGATGCGTGACTTAATCATTATGGAGCTATCAAGACTGGGTCTAGATCCGGAGAAGTTTGTGGCGTGGAAGGTAATGCTGAGCGGTGGCACTATATTTGAGGCATTAGTGGCTACTGTATTAACGCAGAACACAAGCGATATAAACGCTGGAAGAGCATTCTATGCACTCAAGAAGCGAATTGAGGTATCGCCAAGCGGCATCCTTTCCTTAAGCGAAGATGAATTAGCTGAGGTGATTAGGCCGGCAGGCATGCATGTAAGAAGAGCAAGGCAATTAATCGAATTGGCTAAGGCTGTTTTGGAGAGGTTCGGCAATGATTTGGAATTCATCAGAAGCATGGATGCCGATGAAGCGCGGCGACTCTTAATGTCATTGCCGGGTATTGGGCCGAAAACGGCAGATGTTATACTAGTTAATCTAGGTAAGCCAGTATTTCCTATTGATACTCATATATTGAGAATCAGCAAGAGAATAGGCTTAGCCTCCACATATGATTCAGCGAGTAAAGCATGGATGAGCATATTCAAGCCCAACGAGTATCTATGGGGGCACTTATCACTAATAGAATTCGGTAGGAGGATATGTAGGGCGCGAAGCCCCAAGTGTAATCAATGTGGACTACAAAGTGTCTGTAAATATTATAAGGAACAAGGCAATCACTGAAATTCCCCTCATTAAATGAATTCGTTTTCCCTATACTGACCCCCGCCCCTAAAGGGGCGAGGCTTAGCATTCTTTCTATCAATAGTGACTATACTTGTTCAAAATAGTCATTAAGTAACTCCAAGTATTGATGGCTTCTCACTAGCTACTTTAGCGAATAATGCTATTACGTGTTCGCATGGCATTAATGCATTACCGCACTTACTGCAAGACCAAGTCCTCTCCTTTAGATTGATTTCGACCGATGCATCGTCTATATAGCCAGATATTATGGCTCCTCTTTGATTGAATTTATCTACAGGAAGCAGTATTGAAGCAGAGACTAATTCGGGGGATGGAACTAAGCGACCGATTACCTTGCGCCAGGAATCCCTTGTCTTGGTGATGATCTCCGAGTCATTAATTCCCCAATACTTGTCAAGATCAATATCTCCACCGCCATACTCCAGCCTCCTCTCACGAAGCCTCAGTAGAAGTGGAGCCGGAGCAAGTGGACCAACCAACAGTGCCTCGCCCTTATTTAGTCCGCTAATTACCTTGACTAACTCATCGCTGAGGGCCTCGCTTGACTCTATTATTGCCTCCCTATCAAGAGGATTCACTATCTTCAGTATCGCGTGGTTTTGACACTGGCTTAATATATCCTGATCAATCTTGGATGGCCTCTGGGTTATCACGATTAGGTAGACGCCGAATTTTCTGCCCTCTGCAGCTATTCTATTAATTATTGAGTGGGCTAGGGTTGACTTAGTGGGAGGCGCAAACCTATGGGCCTCCTCCACTATTACCACGACTGGGTAAGGATACTTGGGATCCCTTAGATCCCTCACGTAATTTATCCTTGATGCCAGCACTCGACTCAACACGTGATAAGCTATGTGATCTTGAACCTCATCACTTACGCCGGCCAAGTTAATTATGGATACATGCTTAGGCTTTAATATATCCGTTAAGGGAGTCGTGTGCCCCCTATAAACTCCTGTTCTGGCGAGCCTCCTCAAGTAAACCCTTGCACTCACTAATGCGCTTCTCTGCCGCGAATCGTTGGCTATCGATCTTAACTCATTCAGTAATTGCCTAAATCGCTCCGGCTCCGTTATATTATCATCGCCAATCGGTTGCTGTATATTTAGCGCCCGCTGAATATCGGCGGGACCAATGGGTCTCGTCAATATTGCGTCGATCAACCTTATCATTCCCTTAATGGAGCCGGACTCACCACTGCCGTTTGTGGTGCGTGATACTATCTTCATTAAGGAGTGAAGTAGGTATATTATGTGACGTATCCTAGATGCTCCGCTGGGAACCCCGGCGATGGTGGCTAATTGATCTGGGTCAACCTTTAATATATTCATTGAGTATCGTTTGTCGCCAACATGATGCTTGGATGCCTTAATCACTGTAACGCTGAAACTGCCTAGTTTTGAGGCGGACTTCTGTATGGACACGTATTCGCCATGTGGATCCAGCACTACCACTGTTGCCCCCAGTTTCATTAGTTCCTCTATCATTAGAACGGAGAGCCACGTCTTCCCGCTCCCCGTCGCCGCTATTATGGCCATGTGCCTCGTTAGGCCTTTCTCGTCCAGGCAAACCGGGACATCCTGTGAAGCAAGTGAACCAATGCATAATTTACCTTTTAATCCAAGGTAATCCCTTATCAATTGAGGATCAGCATGGTAAACTGGGGTTCCTATTGGAGGAGGCGTTCGAGGAAGTCTAAGGCCGGAGTCCTTATAGCCTAGGAGAATCACAGTCGCTATTATTGTTTCTATCAGTGACACGCCTATGTCACTGCTTAATGCGTCGGCGGCTAAGTCCTCGCCTATCTTATATGGTTCTCGACTTATATTTACGATATAGCCCAGCACTACTTTATCCAGGTGCCTATATGTGACGTACTCAAATAATTGAACCTTATCTGCTTGATCGGTCTTTATGGCTACCTTGACCTCGCTGGAGCCAATGTTGCCTATTATGAATCCTATTTCATCCCCCATTTTGCCATGGTCTTCATTCAATGATATTAACAATTACGCTTATCATGGATACAGACCCCATAATGAAACTTTCAGTTAATCCTAGTAAACACATTAACAGTAACTTAAATAAGGCAATAAGCAAATCGAGACCTATGTCCAGCGACTTATTTGCCTTAGCCTCAAAAATATTTCCGGGAGGCGTCAATAGCCCTGCCAGGGCAATGAAGCACTTGCCGTACCCATTCTACGTTAAATCAGCAGAGGGCCCTTACCTAATCACTGAAGATGGGGAAAGATTGATTGATTACTGCATGGGATTCGGCCCCCTCATACTTGGGCATGGCCACCCAATTATCAGGAGGGCAGTGGAGGAGGCATTAAACAGGGGTTGGCTATATGGAGTACCAACTCGGGCAGAGATAGAGGAGGCCCAGAAAATAATGAGCCACATTAAGTCAATTGAAATGATTAGGTTCGTGAGCACTGGAACCGAGGCCACCATGAATGCAGTGAGGCTAGCGAGGGGATTCACTGGACGGAAATTAATCATTAAATTCGAGGGTAACTTTCATGGTAGTCACGATTATGTACTAGTGAAGGCCGGTAGCGGTGCGGCCACATGGGGAACCCCAACTAGCGCAGGAATACCGGAGGAGGTTGCCAGGCTAACCATCGTGCTTCCATATAATGATATAGATGCCCTTGGGAGGGTAATGAGGGAAAAAGGCAATGAGGTCGCGGCGATAATAATGGAACCCGTGGCAGCTAATTATGGATTAATACCGCCTAGGGAGGGATTTATTCAAGAGGCCAGGCGATTAACGCGGGAATACGGTGCCCTACTCATACTTGATGAAGTGGTGACCGGTTTTAGAGTGGGGCTTGAGGGGGCCCAAGGCATGTTCAATATAGTGCCTGACTTAACCACGCTCGGCAAGGTAATTGGCGGCGGCTTTCCAATAGGCGCATTCGGGGGATCACGTGAAATAATGCAACTAATTAGTCCCCTGGGTCCAGTTTATAATGCTGGAACATTCAATGCACATCCGATCTCCATGGTTGCTGGCTTAGCAACCATTAATGAACTCGAGAAGGGAGAGGCATATGCCATAGCTAATGAGGCGTCTAGGCGAATAAGCGAGTCATTGGTAGATATAGGGAGCAGGCTTGGCATTGGAGTCACGGTGAATAGGGTGGCATCTATGTTTCAATTCTATTTCACGGATAAACCAGTTGAAACCACTAACGACGTTGCTAGAAGCAACGAGAAAATGTACCTAAAAGTACACGCAGAGGCATTAAAGAGGGGAGTTTACCTTGCGCCAAGCCAATTCGAGGTTAACTTCACATCGGCTACACATACAAAGGAAATAGTGGATGAAACAATAAGGATACTTGAGGAAGCGATAAAGGCCAGTAAAACCTGACCATAAGATCCCATAAATTAAAATCACGAGTGATAACTATCTTATTATAAAGCATTTTCATTTAGGGCAAGTTACTTTTCCTCATAGAGTACATTAGCCATAAAGACTCATCATTAAGCCAGGCGCTAAGAAGTGCCCCAGCACTAATGTGGCCGAGGCAACAAGCGGTATGGCTATGTTATCATCAATTATGGGTTGCTTCTCCGATAATGTGGCTAACACTGCTGATAAAATACCAATATAGCCAAGCACTGCCCCTATGGGTATACTTACTATAAGCATCGCAAGGGAGCCCTCCCATCCCTTTACCCTTCTCCTATACCTTAAGTTCCTAATTATGCCGGTTACTCCATCGCCCCAAGACATATAAAGAAGCGGAACTGTTGCCAACCAATAGGTTGGGTCAATAAACCAAAGAGTGAATGCTATTATGCCCCACGCCAATGTGAAATGCACCTCATACATATTATCTGGATCCTGGAACCAACGATACAGCTTTCCAGTGCGGTGAGGTATATATACAGCTATAGTTAATATTATAGCCATCAATAAAGGTAGAACCGGCTCCCTGAAAACAATAGGTAACAGAACCGCAACTACGCCTCCACCAAGTATATGAATGACTTTTCTTCCAAAATACGTGCCTGACCGCTCTGGGTAACCCCTCCTTATGGCCGCCTCATACGCTTTCTTAGCCAGATAAAACGAGACGAATATCACCCATAAAAGAAGAACAGCAGCATATGGAGCATCATGAATTACAGCTACCTTCATCCACATGATGGGGACAGAACGGGCGGATTTAAAAAAATCACGCTGAATCAAATGATTCCTTGAAGCCTTGGTTACTTCCCTTTACTGGTGGCGTTAATCTCTTCCCTGATTTCTTGGGAGAAGAAAGCCCGGCGATACCAGAGAATAACCGAGCAGCACCAGTAAAGCCCAAAATCATCCTGCCTCAAACTAGATTCGCCGCTTCCTTTATCTAGAAATGAAGCCGCCAAACACATATTGCACATGATATGCTGTAGTAAACCTTAAAAATGATTTCTGTCAAGACTTCATTAAGGGCCCGTAGCTCAGCATGGTAGAGCGGCGGTCCTGGTTAATCGGGAGGCCGAGGCTTTTAACCTATGGGGAAGACACCCGTAGGCCGTGGGTTCAAATCCCACCGGGCCCGTCAATCCTTTTAAACCAGCAACTGTATAGAGTGATGTGATGATTACCCAGGGCCTGATTATATGATGGTTACTGACCTTCGCTGATTCTCGTTGATAATAATGACCACATTAGCTAGCAGTGCTTAAAAGGCGCATTATATTGATCTCCTTAATGCAATTATTAATATCGAGAACAGCCATGATAAGCAACATGATCACAAGCGCATTAATTAATGATCTTGACGTAGTATGGTTCCCTGCGCCTCGACTTGATTCGCCATCCGTCTTCGCAAAGATATTGGATGAGAAGAGGGGTGGTCACTGGAGTATAACTTTTCAGGGAGCGGTCTCAAGCATATCGCCTAAGTACATTGAGGGGACCAATGTGCTTCGAACGACTGTAAGGTCTGAGAAAGGCGAGATAAATGTAATTGATTTCATGCCGATAGGAATGCCGGCGATAATGAGGATAATAAATGCTCCTAATGACGCGGAATATAAAACGGAATTCAAGCCAGTAATGAATTATGGCTTAGTGGAGCCATACGTATCTATAATGAGGAATGGCGCTCAATTCATTAATCCATTAGATGGTGGCCTAATGGAATTAATAATACTAGAGGGCAATTGCTCCAAGTTAAGCGACGAGACATGGAGATGCATTGGTCCAGCAAAATTACTTGGGCACTATGCAAGAAGCGTTAAGACTAGTATATTGGGTGGAGGCAAGAGCGTTGTTTACTCTATGATTGGAGAAGCTCTTAATAAGGTGATGCAGTACTGGAGCAATAAGAATGTTAAAAAGGATAATGGGCTTTACTCATCATCAATAACTTTCTTACTCTCCATGGTACATAGATTCACTGGAGGAATAGCGGCCTCGCCCACGACATCTCTTCCAGAGATAATTGGAGAGGGACGTAACTGGGACTATAGATTCGTCTGGGTACGGGATTCCTCGCTTGCCGCTAAGGCATTGATAGAGGAGGGATACATAGTTGATGGTAGGGGGGCATTGAACTTCCTATTAAGCGTTGTTGAGCCCACGGCTAAGCCGTTTGATCACCCATTCTATGGAGTCGATGGATCGCCTCCAGGGGATGAGGAGGAGATCCCTTGGCTGAGCGGTTATGGCGGCAGTAGACCCGTGAGAATCGGGAATGCGGCATCTACGCAACTACAGTTGGATATTGAGGGATGGTTCATGGATGCATTATATGCTTATTACGCAACAACCAGGGATGACGTCTATATTCGTAATTATTGGTGGGTAATTGAGGCAACCGCCGAATGGTGCTCCAAGTCATATATGTTGCCCGATGCCGGGATGTGGGAGGAGAGGGGGGAGGCGAGGCACTATACTCATTCTAAGGTAATGATGTGGGTGGCGCTGGATAGGGCGGCTAAGTTGGCCATCGAACTGGGTTTTAAGGATGAAGGCAGCGAGTGGCGCGCGAAATCAATTGAATTAAGGGAGTACATATTAAGTAATCAGCCTAATATGTTCACTAAATATTTTGGCTCTAGAGACGTGGATTCCGCATTACTTGCACTTCCGCTATATGGTTTCATAGATTCAACAGACAATAGATTCATAGCTACCCTACAAGGAATAGAGAGGGAACTAGTGAAGGATGGACTCGTGCTTAGATATGCACGGGATTTTCTAGGCCCTGTAAAGCATCCCTTCATCCTCACCAGCGAATGGTTGGCTATGGTATATGGATTAATGGGCAGAAAAATCGAGGGAATCAACATAATCAGGAAAATAGAGAAATGCAGGTCCATAGTTAACCTATTGGGGGAGCACCTGGATACTGAAACATGTGAACCAAGAGGTAATTACCCGCATATATTTAGCCATGCAGGTTACTTAATTGCAAGGAAAAGCCTAGGACTAAATATCATTGAATAATTATTGACTTAATATGAGCATGACTGACCTCCTCCGCCCTAAAGGGCGAGGCTTGCCGTTCGTTTTATCACATTAATCGCTTCGCAAAGATCCTTTACATGTATTGCTCCATTTATTGGATTAAGCGACATCACTAGTCCAAGGCCTGCTGCTCTATATGCCTCCACATCATATATGGTATCGCCAATACCATATGCTTGCTTAGGCATCACATTAAACCTATCCAGCGCTAATCGAATGGGTAATGGGTTTGGTTTTCCCTTTTCCACATCATCGCCAGCCACTACATAATCTACTTTCTCCAATAACCTGGTTGCCTTTAATACGGCCAATGCCGATGAGCGGCTTGATGACGTGACCACCGCAGCCATCATTCCAAGTTCATGGGTCTCATCCAATAACTCCATGGCGCAGGGGAATGGATCCAAGCCATTACTGAGTAAGTCCAAGTAATACATTGTTTTTAATCTAACTAATCGCCATGCTTGAGGACCGGCGCCGACTAGGGCAGTAGCTATATCAATGGCCCTTCTACCCAAGAGATACTCAACGCTGATGCTCCTCACCTCATCTAGGAGACCTAGATCAGTTAATGCATCTCTCCAAGCCTTTAAGTGAAGAATTGCAGTATTGGTTAATGTTCCATCTAGATCAAGCACTCCTAGCCTAAGCATCATTAACACTTCAACACGAACCTGGCATCAGCGGCATATGCGCCTCGTCCCTCCTCCAATGCTATTACTGGATTAAGATCGGCCTCCATGATTTCCTCATTCTCATCAATTAATAGGGAAAACTTGACCAAGGCAGCGACCAATGCCTCTGAATCCCTCTTGCTCATGCCCCGAAAACCATTAAGTAGAATTGAGGCACGGGTTTCCCTAATCATTGCTCGAGCATCATCCTCGCCTATAGGCGACACGCGTAGCGAGACATCCCTCAACACTTCTGTGAAGACGCCGCCTAAACCGAAGGCAATGACGCCGCCGAACATGTCGTCCCTCGTGGCTCCAATTATGGTCTCCAACCCATTCGGCACCATCCATTGAACCAAGACCCCGGCAACCCTAGCGTATGGAGCCTTCGCCTTTACATTATTCATCAATTCATTAAAGCCCTGCTCCACCTCATCCTCGCTCTGCAATCCCAGCACAACGCCGCCGACGTCACTCTTATGGAGGATATCTGGCGAAACTACCTTAAGCGCAATGGGGAAACCGATCCTGCGGGCCGCATTAACGGCCTCTGCAGCGCTATTAACGAATGCATGCGGAGGCTTGGGTATACCATAAGCCTCAAGTAGGTCTAGGGCCTCGTGCTCCAGCAGCTTCGTTCTTCCTTCACTGCAAGCTTTCCTAATTATGCTTCTTGCATCACTCATGGATCTCACCCACTACCTTAGCATACTCGGTTAATGCCCATAAAGCCTTGGCTGCCCTGTCTGGCGTTGCATAGACTGGGATGCCGCCCTTATCTAGCGCATCATTGAATCTAGCCATGAATTCGTTTCCACCAAATGAAACCGCAACCACGGGTTTACCGTATTTCTTGGCTTCTATGATGTAATTAGCTAAGTTAACTGTGAGCCCGGGAAGCTGCATTAGCGCTATGACCATAGCCATATCCACGGAATCCGTTGGAAGAATCTCCTCTAGAACTGACTTATACATCTCATCAGTTGCGCTTCCCGTTAAGTCAATTGGGTTACCAACAACGGCTAGGGGAGGCAGTATCTTCCTAAGTCGATCCCTCTGGGTCTCTGGAAGCTCAGGCACCATGAGCCCCAGCGGTTCCAGCGAGTCCGTTGCTTGAACCCCCATTCCACCACTGTCCGTCAGGATGAGCACTTTCCTGCCTCTCGGTAATGGTTGCGTGGCAAGTGCCTTAGCCATGTCAAACATATCCCTTAGGCTCGATGATTCGATTAGGCCGGCCTGCTTAAATGCTGCGCTATATATTTCATAATTCCCAGCGAGAGCCGCCGTGTGGCTAGCCACTGCTCTCTTGGATGCTCTTGACCTGCCCGCCTTATATATTATTATTGGTTTTCTCTTGCTCACTTCCTTTGCTGCTTCCATGAATCGCCGCCCTTCCCCTGGATACTTGAATCCCTCCATGTACATGGTAATCACCTTCACCGATGGATCCAGAGCAAGGAACCTCATTAGATCGGTCTCCGTCACATCCAGTTTATTCCCGTAATTAACCGCGATCCCTATGCCGAGGTTTCTTCGAGCCGCCCAGTCAAGTATTGATCCGGCCACGGCGCCTGATTGGCTTATTAAAGCAAGGGGTCCAGGCCTTGGTCTGCCCATTCTCTCCTCAGGTAGAAAGAACGTATCTAGACCCGTTGATGCATTAAAGACCCCTATACAGTTAGGACCTAATATCCTTACCTTGCCAGCGGATTTCTTGACCTCCTCCTCCAGCCGTGCACCTTCCTCGCCCACCTCGCTGAATCCTCCACTTATTATTATCGCAGCCTTAGTTCCAGCCTCCGATACTTCCCTCATAACTGATGGAACTAAGGGCGCTGGGACTACTATTACTGCTAAATCAATGGGCTCCCCTATCTCCTTTATTGAAGGATACGCCTTTATTCCATTAATATCCGTATATCTCGGATTAACCAGGTAAAGCTTGCCCCTATACTTCTTGGCTAAATTAATGGTTATTATATTACCAATGCTGTCTCGTCGCAGCGTGGCTCCTATAACGGCCACAGAGGAGGGATTAAGCAAGGCATTAATGTAATCCTCACCGCTTAATGACATGATTAAAAGGGAGAAGAAAGCCCCTTAAAACAATTATCGTGGTACTCCCTTATCCATTTAGGATAAGGATTCTCCGCTGCATTAGAAGATGCTGCTGGACGAAAAGTAACCTAGGTTACCTGTATCACCAGAAGAATTAATCTAGCATTAAGCTGAGCCCATTTCATTGATCCCCAATAAATTGAAAAATATTGTTTTTATTTTAACTTAACATTATCTTGGATCTAAATCCAGCCTCTTGCCTGCATTGCGTCCCTAACCCTCTCCACAGCGGTTATCACGGCTGCATCCCTCATAGTAGCATTTGATCCTAGGGCTGTGAATTTATTCATGGTTCTCTTAAAATTATTCACCAATATTCCTTCGAGACGCATTCGCGTTTCATCCTCATTCCAGATGAACCATTGCAGATTCTCGACCCACTCCAGGTAACTCATGATGACTCCGCCGGCGTTAGCCAATATATCTGGTACTATTGTGACTCCCCTCTTTGACAGCATAGCCTCGGCTTCCGGCGTGGTTGGTCCATTTGCTCCCTCCACTATTAGCTTGGCCTTAATGTTTCCTGCATTGTGTTCAGTTATTGTGTTTTCCATGGCGCTAGGCATAAGAATGTCTGAATCAACTACTAGGGCATCCTGGGGCTGAAGCTTGCGGCCTCCCTCATACATAATTACCTTGCCTGTTTTATTCTTTACCTCAATCAGCCTCTCCACATCTAATCCATTGGGATCATGTACTGTGCCGGATGTATCTGCGACGGCCACTACCTTGGCACCCATTTTATTAGACCAATAAGCAGCCCATTGGCCGGTATTGCCGAAGCCATGAATGGAAACCCTCGCCCCACTTAAATCCCCCTTACCTAATTCCCGCCAGGCCTCTCTAGCCATAACCGCAACGCCAAATCCAGTAGCATACTCCCTCACCGGGTTGCCCCATAGCTGCACCGGCTTGGCTGTGAACGTCGCCGGCACATTTCTACCCATCATCTTG
>Ga0081529_119971_pt1 | contig 48100 bp, 49 predicted proteins | sample EchGeymetagenome_FD_71012 | JGI IMG/M metagenome (GOLD analysis project Ga0081529, IMG submission 71012) | Ferrous microbial mat and aquatic microbial communities from Echinus Geyser, Yellowstone National Park, USA - transect B T=78-80 C v2... ...
CTTGAGGGACTTGCCCCTCAATCATCCTCCTAACCTCCTTCAACCTCTCTTGCGTTTCTAGGAGGTTTTTAGCCAGGATTTTGATTTCCTCAAGTACTAAGGGGGTGTATTCAAGTTGGTATAGTTCTTCCTGTGTGAAATCTCCTTTCGCAAGTTTTTCCAACCTGTCCTTGCTTACCTTATCGTTATCGCTTACTAGGAATAGTGCTCTCTTTAGCCTGTTCTTGTATTTCGTCTCTATGTCCTTTAGGAAGAGGTAGAGTGTTACTAATTCCTTTAAGGGGTTGTAATCGTACTCCTTAGCCTTGTCGACCATGTTTTCTAATTTTTCTGCGTCGTAAAAATCTGTTTTCTTTCCCCTAAACTCCTTTTCCCTTGATAACACGTTTGGGCTGACTTGTAGTACTCTTACCCCTCTCTCCTTGAAGTATTGTGAAGGCTTTATTGCATATACTCCGGTAGGCTCTAGGACTATTGTGCAAGGTTTCATCTTGAGGATTTCCTCATAACCCTCCTTTTTGTTCTCGTATCTTCTCACCCTCCCCCTACTTGTAATTAAATGGTCCTTTGATACATCTATCCCTATTACCCCTACCTCTTTATCACACCTATATGCGTGAATTTTATCACAATGTTCAGTCCGATGGTAGGGGTTTGTCACGCCACTACCCGAAGACTTCGCTTCAGTTTCCCTCTCGACCATGTTTCCCCAGTCGAGGAGAGTATTACTCTCCTCGACTAATAAACCTATATAGGTGTTTCCCTCGACTAGCCCCAATGATTTAAGGGTGACAGTTTATGATCCCTTAGGAGGGGTGCCCCATGGCGGAATTAGAAGTAATTAAAAGTAAGGAAAAGTTACGCCACGGGTAAACACTCTTATATAGTAAAGAGGACCAATATACATTTCAAACAATTATAGGTATTATTTGTTTTTACGTAGCCTAAAACTACCCAACCCTCATGGAAAACATTATCAAAATCCTACCCTCATAAAGTTAAAAAGTTAAAGCCTTTGAATAATTCTTTCCAGATAAAATTTAGTAAATAGTAACTTATATTTAAGAACTTATTTAACAAGATTAAATAGGTACAAGAAAAGCTAATATCTTAATAAAATGTGTTAAAGTACATTATGGAAAAGTTTTAAAAAGAGAGAGTACGGACATTATCTTATGAAAGAAAGAGAAGTAGAAGCTAAAAGATTAGTTGGAAAGAAGAATGTGAGAGGAAAAATATACGAGTATGAATACTTCACGTTACCGTTGAACCTATACTTGCCTAAGTCAATGGTAGAGAAATTCGGAACAAAATATATGCTTCAAGTTGATGAGGATAGTGGAACAATAACAATAAAGCCTAAATCTGGTCAGTGAAACCAAGGATTTTTCCCCTATGTATTATAAACGTTTTGTTAGAAGTGTGAATCTTAATGATTTTATCCTTTATCTCAACCCTAGTTATTTTTTCATAAATTTCAGGTTTATAGAGATGTAATGAGATCGCAATAGTGAATAGATAGACTAAAATGGGTATTATAAAAAGTGTTAGGACTAAAATATATCTAAAAATCACATATAAAATGGAAACCAATAAGACAATAATGAATGAGACATAATACATCTCGTTAATTTGAGTCTTTTTATACCCTATCTCACTCTCCGATATGAAAAATATTACATAGTAACCGTCATCACTTAGCCCAATTGCTTTCTTTTTCACAGTATTAATTTGACACCAGGGATATTTAATCAATAGTCGTTTAAGGATACGGTACTTTGTGGATGACTTCAATTTTTATCAAAGCTAACGTCAAGCTTACTTTTAAATCAACGCTTGATTTTGAATTTAAGAAAGATTGATGAGCTTAACATCTTAGAAAATTGAATTAGTCCATAAAGCAAGGATGCGGATAAATAATAAATATTAATAAAAAATACAGTACTACTCGAGATGAAAAGATACCTCATATTATTTTTAGTTTTAACAAGTATAATATTTATACCAATAACTTACTCTTCTAACCAATTTAGTTTTCTAAATATTGGAAATACAATTAGCTATAACATTTATGAAACATCATCTAGACTTGGAACTTACTTAACCTTTAATATAAGTATGAACCTAGTTTGGAATGGAACTGTCTTTGTGATAAATGGTAAATCAGTAAATAAAGTGTTTCCTGCAATAAATACAAACAATTTAACAATAGAGAACATAAGTGGTTCGTATCCATATCCTCTGAGTGTATGGATTAACACTGCAGCTGCTGGCACTCCTAGCGGATTTCTAGAAACCGGCAAAGAATTCACTACTTATAATGGCATTCCTGCTGTGGAATTCCTAGACTATAATAACTATACCTACATTTCCCTACAATATATGATACCTCTAAAGTCATACTACAGTATAAATATAGACCCTGCTTCAAATTTAACATATAGCGCTACCGCCACGTTGACAAAAGGTGACTTAAACTTCTACACTGGACCGTATAACTTGTATAACGTTTCATTCAATTATGTATACCAAAACTACACCGTAAATCTGTTCTTACTGGTAGCGTCATCAAATGCAGAGATTAATCTCTTGAATTACTCTAATCATGTAGCGTTGAATATAACTGGTTTAAAGTTTATAAGTCTGTTAGTACCCATAACTACATTCCATGACTTACTTGGAGTATCTAAGTTTATCTATAATGGAAGCCCTTACATCATTATATTAACATCAACGGGATCAACGGGAAGTGCGTATTATTACAATACATCTGTGCCAATAATCGGAAGCTATATACCTGGAACAAATTACTACATGATATCTATACCGTATTCTGGAAATATAGTAATTATATTTGGTAATTACTACTCAAATTATGTTAATGGAAGTATTAACATAAAAAATAATGATGTTGGTCATGGGTTCTCCCTACTCTACGCATTATCTGCAGTTATAGTAGTTGCAGTTGTAATTACAGCTACTTATATGTTAAGAAAGAAGTAACTTGGGGATATCGTAGGGGGTATTAGCTATTGGAATTCCAGCTTCTTTAAATGCCCTTATTTTACTCTCGAATGTACCCATACCCATATAAACTACTGCTCCTGCGTGTCCCATCCTTTTCTCCCTAGGTGCAGTCATTCCTGCTATGTAAGCTATAATTGGTTTCTTAATTTCTCCCCTCTTATACGCCTCTGCTAATCTCTCCTCCATGGTACCACCTATTTCTCCTATTACAACAATTTTTTCCGTCTCTGGATCTTGATCAAACATCTTTGCAACTTCTAAAGTACTCGTACCTATTATTGGATCCCCTCCTATACCTATAACAGTAGATTGGCCCATACCAGAGTTCTTAAGTAATTCTGAAACCTCATATGTTAGTGTACCAGATCTAGACACTATTCCTATTTTACCCTTCTTAAATGCTCTGGCTGGAAGTATTCCAACTAGACTTTCCTCTGGAGCTATTATTCCGGGACAATTGGGTCCTATTATTCTAGCTCCCCTAGCTCTGGCATACTTTATAGCTCTAGCCATGTCCAAAACCGGTATGTGCTCGGTTATAGTTACAATTAATTTTATTCCTGCATCAACTGCCTCATATATGGCATCCACTGCGTATCTGGCTGGAACGAAAATTATTGAAGCATCTGCCTCATGTTCTTTCATTGCATCCTTTACCGTGTCGTAAACTGGAACACTGTTAACTTGAGTTCCTCCCTTACCCGGAGTAACACCAGCAACTATTTTTGTACCGTATTTTAGCATTTGCTGTGTATGGAAGCTCCCTTCTCTTCCGGTTATTCCTTGGACAATTACCCTAGTATTCTTATTTATGAGCGTACTGCATCACCTATCATTTTTAATACATCATCATATACGTTTACACCGTTCTCTCTTAATATTTTCTTCCCTAATTCCTCGTTAGTTCCTAATAATCTAACAAATATTGGCTTCTTCACCTCCTTTAGCGCATCAATTATACCTAACGCTACCTCATCACATCTAGTAATTCCACCGTAAATATTTATAACAATCTTTTTGACTCTAGGATTGCTACCCACTTTGAGAACACTTTCTTTAACATGTTCCCTATTAGCTCCTCCACCAACATCCAAGAAATTTGCTGGATTTCCGCCATTTAATTTAACTAGATCCATTGAAGCCATGGTTAATCCTGCACCATTGCCTATTATTCCTATATCTCCCTCTAGTTCCACATAACTATCACGAACTTCTTGCCTCCCTAACTCCTTTAACAAATCCTCATGTCTATATAACGCGTTATCCTCTAAAATCACTTTAGAGTCTAAAGCTAATATTCTACCATCATTAGTCAATGCTAATGGGTTTATCTCAACTAATTCAGCGTCGTAATCTACAAATAATTTATATAAACCTTGTATTATTTGTCCTAATCCCTTAACTCCTAGATACTTCTCAGCCTCAACAATATCATAACTCCTAACTCCCCTCTCTAGTGGTATTATCATCTTCTTAACGTCCTTAGCTTGTTCAACATCAATGCCTCCTTCTCTTGATAAAACTAACATTGGTTCCGCAGTTTCCCTATCTAACAATACTGAAGCGTAAATCTCCTTCTCGTGAGGAACAAATTCCTCTACTAAGAATTTCTCGACTCCTAGTTTTTTCAGTTCTAAAATAGTATTATAAATGTCTTCAGTTACTCTTACTAATCCTCTTTTACCTCTAGCGCCTTCCAATAGTTGAGATTTCACTACAGCTTTTCCTTGCCATCTTATTGGTTCAGAAGTTACAACACCATTAGGCACTGGTATCCCTACACGCTTAAAAAGACTCTTTCCCTCATATTCATATAATTTCATACCACATACTTATCACATAAAAATTTAAACATTACTATGCATTACTTAAATTTAGTAAAAGTATTTAAAGAGGCCTATTTTGTATCACGAGGAATTTTCTCTATAATATTTACATACTTTCTTCAAAATACAGTCTTTACATTTGGGATTTTCAATGAAACAAAATGCTCTACCTACAGTGACTATTCCAGCGTGTAGTAATTTGTATTCGTAGACGTTTCGCTCTAAATTCTCCTCTACTAGTCTTTTAACCTCATTCTTTTTCTTTATACTAATTCCTAATACTCTAGATAATACTCTCTTACCGTACTCTGATGGTGGAAAGTTTGGTTTGTGACCTGCGAAAAGCAAGATTGAGTCAGCTGTTTCTTCGCCTATACCATCAATGCTTAAAAGTAAATTTCTATTATAAAATTTCTCAACACTACTTAGATTTATTATGATTTTAGATAAATTAATTAACCTCTTAACCTTAGTCTTATAGAAGTTAATTCCTTTCAATACATCATATAATTCTTGTTCAGTAGTATTGCATAATTTATAAAAATCAGTCAAACCTTTACTCCTCATCTCCTCTACTTTGCTCTTTACAATTTCCCATCTTGACATTTGAACCAATATTGCTGAAATAATTATTTCTTCTGCACTTTTTAGTCCGTCCCACCATTCATAAGAAGTTTCGGACGAAACTATCCAACCTTTTTCCTTCAATATGCTTTTATTATTTTCAAATATTTTCAGCAATGTGTCAAGTATTTTACGAACCATTATAGTTCACTTAATACATGTTTAACCAGATTTGGAGTACCTGTATCAAAAACGTTAGGCTCATTAGCGTTTTCTATAGCTTCTAATAAAACGTTATAATCGCTCCACGTTATTGGATCACTTAAAAACGTAGCTCCCAATATCTCAGCATACTTCTTGGCATCACTTAACGTAGTTGCACTCTTCCAATCGTTGTTGTAAACCATTATTACCGGCTTCCTATACATTACTACTGCCTCCATGGCAGTTTTACCTTGATGCGTTATTACCAAAGATGCATTAGCAATCCACTTTTCTAAATCTGGATCAAAACTAAACGTAGTAACATTTTGATTACGATAAATTGTGGGATCTATTTTCCCCGTCTGTATGACAATCCTCTTCCCTATAACGGATTTCACTATTGCGTCAAATAACCTCTTAAAACCCATGCTACCAGTTGTAACTAATATGTAGCCTTCATCCTTACTCTCATACTTAGGCTTTTCAACAATGGGTCCCACGACAATACCCTTCTTTTCATAAAGTTTCCTTTGCTCTTGCCAATGAAGAAATACACCCTTTGCGTAATTTGATATTATGCCTATCGCCTTTCCCTTGGTGATAAGTCTATCTTGACTTTCGATACCGTAAACCTTCCCACCTTTTAAGAATTGAAAAAAGGAAGGAAATATGGAGTGATTGCTCCCGGTGGCTATGATTAAATCGTATTTCTTAATACTGGCGCTCTTTACTATTATAGAGAATAATCTCTTAAATAATACTAGACTACTTTCGTCTGGTTCTCTTCCTTTAGGTATCTCGTAGATTTTATTTGCATATTGCGATATCATTTGTCTACTATAAGGGTCATTTGTTGGTATCACGAAATCTACTTTTTCGGGTAAATATTGGGCAATAGCCCTGGCGAAGCCTGTATGACCACCACCACTGGCTATTATTAAGATTCTTGTCACAATACTCTTTGTAACAGCTAAAGATTTAAGTTAAATGACATAGCGATATTTATGGAAAGTTATAAGCCAGTGTGGCTAAAGGGTGCGGTAATTTTAGCCATAAACCTAATAGATAAGGGATATAAGCCAGTTGCTGTTGGCCTAGGTGAAAGGGATTTCTACATTGATGTGAAATCAGACACTAGCATTACCTTAGATGAGGTAAAGAAGGCAATCAATGAGAACGTTCTAGCTAATGTATCCATTGAGAATAATCAGATAGTGTATAAAGGAAACAAGGTTTCAATAATAGAGGATAAGGTTTCAATTTCGACCAATTTAAATCCTAAGTATTTTGAAATTTTAAATATCTCAACTCATCATCCAAATCCCAATGAACAATACGTCAGAATTAGGGGTGTGGCTTTCGAGACTGAAGAACAGTTAAAGGATTACCTTTCTTGGCTAGAAAAGGCTGAAGAGACTGACCATAGGCTGATTGGAGAAAAGTTAGACTTATTTAGCTTTCATGAGGAAGCTGGATCAGGATTAGTACTATTTCATCCTAAGGGACAAACGATAAGAAATGAACTCATTGCGTTTATGAGAGAGATAAATGATAGCATGGGGTATCAAGAAGTTTATACTAGCCACGTTTTCAAGACTGATATATGGAAAATATCCGGTCATTATACCTTGTATAGGGATAAACTAATTGTCTTTAACATGGAAGGTGATGAATATGGAGTAAAACCTATGAATTGTCCTGCTCACATTCTAATTTACAAATCTAAACCTAGAACCTATCGTGATCTTCCAATCAGATTTTCAGAGTTTGGCCATGTATATAGGTGGGAAAAGAAAGGAGAATTATATGGGTTACTGAGAGTTAGAGGTTTCGTCCAAGACGATGGTCACATTTTCCTTAGGGAAGATCAACTAAGGGAAGAAATTAAGATGCTTATTTCTAAGACAGTGGAAGTTTGGCACAAGTTCGGCTTCAAAGATGACGATATTAAGCCTTATTTGAGTACAAGGCCGGATGAGAGTATAGGTTCTGATGAACTGTGGGAAAAAGCTACTAACGCGCTGATTTCCGCGTTGCAAGAATCGGGCTTAAAATTCGGTATTAAGGAAAAAGAAGGTGCGTTTTATGGGCCTAAAATCGACTTCGAGATAAGGGATAGTCTAGGTAGATGGTGGCAATTATCCACAATACAAGTTGACTTCAACTTACCTGAGAGGTTTAAGTTGGAGTACATTGATAAGGATGGGATAAAGAAGAGGCCAGTAATGGTACATAGAGCAATATATGGATCAATAGATAGATTTGTTGCAATACTACTTGAGCACTTTAAGGGTAAGCTACCAACGTGGTTAAGTTCAGTCCAGGTTAGGGTTTTACCGATAACTGATGAAGTAAATGAATACGCTGAAAAAGTGCTAAACGATATGAGAAAGAGGAGAATAAGAGCAGAGATTGATTATGCAGGTGAGACCTTAAGTAAGAGGATTAAGAACGCATACGATCAAGGAGTTCCATACATATTGATAGTAGGTAAGAAAGAAGCTAGTGAGGGTACAGTAACTGTTAGAGCTAGGGGTAACATTGAAGTGAGGAACGTTAAGTTTGAAAAGTTCCTAGAGTTATTGATTACCGAGATTGCGCAAAGGGATGTAGAACAAACTACAGTAAAAGCGTTAAAATAGTGAATTTTTTATAACAATATATACTATATTAATACTTGTGCTAGTGTATGGGTTGTATAAAAGTCCTCTTGGCTATATAACTGTTGCTAAGGACGATAAGGGATTTATTATGTTGGATTTCTGTGACTGTGTGGAAGGAAATTCAAGAGACGATAGTAGTTTTACTGAATTCTTCCATAAGCTAGATCTCTACTTTGAGGGTAAGCCAATAAACTTAAGGGAGCCTATTAACCTAAAGACCTATCCTTTTAGATTATCAGTATTTAAAGAAGTAATGAAGATCCCCTGGGGAAAAGTTATGCCGTATAAACAGATAGCAGATTCACTGGGAACTTCTCCAAGAGCTGTTGGTATGGCTTTATCTAAAAATCCCATTCTTTTAATCATACCATGCCACCGAGTAATAGCTGAAAATGGTATTGGAGGATACTCCAGAGGAGTAAAGTTGAAGAGAGCCTTATTGGAACTAGAGGGAGTCAAAATACCAGAATGATGTGGAAAAATTTAACAGTATTAACCAATTAATTTTTAACAAAAAGAGCTTTTATATCGTATTCGAGTTACTTGAGCATTCTCCAAAGTCCGAATAGATAAATCTCTCGTTATCTAAATTATTATATTTTTAGGCTACTTCAATTGTAGATTACATGCATAAAAGTTAACTATCGGCGTTTGATAATATTATTTCGTCAAATGAATATATAAAATCTAATAAAAAGTAATTATTAAATTTAGTCAAAGCTATTAGTCACCTAAACTTAAATAGATTTGCTATTCCATATTATTTTGATAATAGAGTTAATTACTATATTTGGGAAAACATTTAAATACGGTCCCATGGGACTTGGTAGTCGTGAATACATCAATAATTATAGCTGTTATAGTTATATTAATAATAGTAGTAGGAATAGTTGCTTATCTAACGCTAGTACATCATCCTGCCACGATATCTTCTACAACAAGTTCAGTTGAGACAACCTCAACAAGCTTCACTTTAACCTCAACATCTACCACAATCTCAACAAGTTCGACTTCAACATCTTCCACAACTACAACAAGTTCATCTACCACATCTTCCACTACCATTACCACGACACAGTCGGTAACTTTACCTCCTGGGGCTAATATGTTGCCTTATAACCCTAACAATAAGACTGTATTTATCTATCTAGCTGTTACAGCTACTGGTCCAGCATTTAATTATAATGGTACTTCAAATGGGCAGATGAAAATTTACGTTCCTGCAGGATGGAATGTGATGATAATTTTAACGAATGAACAATCCATTCCCCATAATGCGAATATAGTATTAAATGATACTCAAATCCCTAACAATCCCAATATCTCCGCAGATGGTAAAATCTTACTATATGTAGGTGACTCACCATCAAATTTTGCAAATAATGGAATTCTATCTGGTCAGACTGCAGTTGGAATATTAGATAACATTTCAGCTGGTTACTATTGGATTGCGTGTGGAATAACTGGCCACGCTGAAAATGGAATGTGGGCTGATTTAATAGTATCAAACTCTGTCTCAGTCCCATACTTCATAATTTCTTCCTCATCCTCTTCAACCTCAACAACTCATAGCTGGGGCTAAGGGAAAATTTTTTATTTAATATTTTTCTTAAATATCAATATGATTAAAAGGCTAACAATATCCCCTTTATTTTTGATACTCTCCTTGATAGCTTATTATCTCAGTAGAAATGACATACTTCTCTACTCAACATTATCCACAATATTGTTTTGGACATTCATAATTTTAATCTTACCGACTTCTTTCTATAATTACATCAAAGATGGTATTGTAAAATATTGCAAAAAGAAAATATTTTGGTTCACAGTAGGATTATATATATCATATCACGTGATTCTCTATTCGTTCTTCTTCTATTTATTGCTTCCTGGCTCTATAAAGAACATAAGTTTTTGGTTCTCGTTTAATGCGGGAATAGGATATTCCATACCGCCTCCAATCACTTACTTTCTTGAATGGGTATCAAATAGTCCTGCAATATGGTTTTTCATAGGTCCTTATGAGGGGGATGTTATACCTTTCTCAACTTTCTTAGGAGTAGTTCTAGCATTATTAATAGGCTTAAATGTTATGAAAATATTGGAATTATGGGGAATTTCAAATAAACTTAGCAAATCAATAGTTTTGATCCCCTCTTTGGGAGTCGTATCTGGCTCATCTTGTTGTGTATTCCTACCAAGTATAGTAATGTACTCTATTGCTCTCTCAATAAGCTCAATTACTGCGACAATACTTTCCATTTTGTCCTCATTCGCGTATTTCATATTAGCCTATTACGCCCTACCAATAGTTTCAGCTATTGTTCTATTTCACAATCTTACCATGCTTAATAGACTAATCAAGAAACTATCATTTACCATGTAGAGTTTTGTAAGTTTATTAATTTATTTGTCATACATTAATACATATGTTCAAAGTAGAGTACCCTATTACACAAGTAATTTATGGACTTAACGCACTAGATTGGTTAGCAAGTGTGAAGGGGAAAAGGATAGCTTTAGTCACTACTAGGAGCTTGCTTAAAAGTAAAATTCTTGAACAAATATTAAGTCTTATAAACGCTGAGGTAATTGAGGGACCAAGACAACACACTCCAGTAGGTGATGTAAATAATTTAACGGAGAGACTTAAGGGATATGATGTTGTAATAGGCTTAGGCGGAGGAAGTGTAATAGATGGTATTAAGCTTTCATTTAATGGTTACTATATAGCAATACCTACTACTTTTTCTGGAGCGGAGCATACTAGATCTGGAGGAGCAACAATTGATGGAATAAAGAAAAGTAGAATAGGAAAAGAGGCAGATGCAATAATCTTAGATCCTAGAGCCACACTTGAAACACCAAAATGGTTGCTTATAGCGAGTGGAGTAAGGGCAATAGACCACGCGGTCGAGGCATTATACTCTAAAGACTCTACACCCTTTACTGATTCCTTAGCTATAGAGGGTTATAAAAAGCTAGTTAAATGCATAAGAGATCTAGATTCAATTGAAAATAGGGCATTATGCCAAATAGGCACGTGGTTATCGTCATTAACGATGAGATATGCTAAAATGGGGATAAGTCATAATTTCGGTTACGTTTATGGTCCTAGATTTAATATACCTCACGGAGTAACCTCTTGTATCTCATTGCCATCAGCAATTAAGTTAAACTATAGTGTTGCCAGAAATAAATTGAGGGAGATAGAGAATGAAGGTGAGCCATTATACGAGTTCATGGATAAATTCCTAAAGGATATCGGAGCTAAGCGGAGACTATCTGAATTTACTACCTTGGATGAGGCATTAAAATATGTGCAAACTTTCATTCAAATTGTGAACAATAGTGGAAATCCGGTTAAAATTGACATAGAAACAGCTAAGAGGTTTATAGAAGAGGTCTTTTAAAATGATAGAGTGGAAGGGCTTTGGAAAAAGATGGGGTAAGTGTGAAGAGTGTTGGTTAGCTTATGAAAGGCGAATTCAACATGAAAATTCTTTGAACTGTTATAAACTGGGAATTCCAATAGATGCGCTAAAAATTCCCCTGGATCAATTTTTAAATATAGTTAAGGATGTCCCTGGAAAATATGCGATTTTTGGATTTCCCCTAAACCTATTAAGTAAGGGAGTCATAATTTTTTATTTTGATACTAAAGAAGAGATGGAAAACTTTATAGAAAATATAATGAATTATATTAAGAGTGAAATATCCTTTAGAGAAAAGAAGTTTTATGATATTTTTGTTAATACAGAGTGGATTGGAAGTATAAATTGGAGAAGAGGGTGTCCAGAATACGATAAGAAGTTTGGCGATTGGAGAGGATGGAGGAATCACAGTAATGAAGATTACTAATGTTTAAACGAGAAATAATGTCGTGAATACTTCTATAGATATTCTTCTTTATTATATATTTTATATTAGGATGAAAGTAGTTAGAATCTTTCTAACTAATCTTTATTAAGGGAAATGCTTACCTAAAATAGATATGTCTATTTCAATTTTTGTCCTAAGCCTAAAAGGTGGAATAGGGAAGAGTAGGCTATCTTATGAGTTATCCAGATATATCTCTAAAAGGAAATTTAAGAAGGTACTGCTTATCGATAATGATTCTCTATCTACTTTATCGAATTTACTAGGTCATTATGGTGATGGATTACTAGATGGTTTCGATTTAAGGTCTTCATTAAAAGAAATAGACGATATTTTCATACTTAAATTACGTAATAAAGTATATTTTTTAGATAATTTTTATGACAATGAAAGATTGAGGCAACTTAAATTCGTTTTATCCAGAAATTGGGATTATATTATAATAGATAATTATGTTGGAATATCAGAGACAAATCCAATAATTAAAATCATCTATGAGTTTTCTCAGCTCAAAATAGGTATTTTTCTTAGTGATGACTTCTCGCTAAATTCTACAACCGAATATTCCAATAGTTGGAACTATCTAGATTCTAAGTATGTATTATTAACAAATAAGCCTTTTGATGTTCATTATATTATAAACAGAACTATTATTGACGCTATATTAAACCAGTGCGAAGAGAACTATGATGAAAAATTTAACATAGAGAAAACTAATTAGGATAAATACATCTTAGAATTCATGACAAAATTCTAACATGAGGTACTAAAATCAAACTATATAATACTAGTTTAGAAATCATAAATGTGATATGTAAAAAGATTTTATATTTCCAATTTCAATATAACATATGCCCCTAGACCCTCGAATCAAAGAGCTCCTAGAATCAGGTTTTATCGTACCAATTGGTAAAGCCTCGGTAGATGAGGTAAGAAAAATATTTAGGCAATTAGCATCAGCCGCGCCTAAAGTTGAAGTTGGAAAAGTAGAAGATATAAAAATACCAGGTAGTGAAGCCAATATAAACGCTCGAGTATATTTGCCAAAGGCTAACGGTCCATATGGAGTTTTAATATATCTTCATGGAGGAGGCTTTGTTATAGGAGATGTGGAATCTTATGACCCATTGTGTAGAGCTATCACCAATGCATGCAACTGTGTCGTAGTATCAGTTGATTATAGGTTAGCTCCAGAATATAAGTTTCCTTCTGCTGTCATCGATTCATTTGATGCTACTAATTGGGTTTATAATAATTTGGACAAGTTTGATGGAAAAATGGGCGTCGCTATTGCAGGGGATAGCGCTGGGGGAAATTTGGCAGCAGTTGTAGCTCTTCTTTCAAAGGGTAAACTTAATTTAAAGTATCAAATTCTAATTTACCCTGCTGTAGGTTTCGATAGCGTTTCAAGATCCATGATAGAATACTCTGATGGTTTCTTCCTAACTAGAGAACATATAGAGTGGTTCGGTTCTCAATACTTACGAAGTCCTGCAGACTTACTAGACTTTAGGTTTTCTCCAATTCTAGTACAAGATTTAAGCGGATTACCTCCAGCCTTAATAATAACAGCAGAATATGACCCATTAAGGGATCAAGGAGAAGCTTATGCGAATAGATTACTACAAGCTGGAGTACCGGTTACCAGTGTTAGGTTCAATAACGTTATACATGGATTCCTTTCATTTTTCCCGTTAATAGAGCAAGGAAGAGATGCTATAGGTTTAATAGGCTCTGTTTTAAGGCGCGCATTTTATGATAAAAGTTAATAATCTTTTTTATTTTAATTTTTGTTTTAAGGCATTTATTAAAAACATTTAAAAAGAGTCAATAACAAATTAAGACTATGAAAGCTGTTATTCTTCCAGCTCATAAACAAGGTTATAGAATTGAGGAAGTACCAGATCCTAAACCGGGTAAGGATGAAGCCATTATTAAGGTTAACAAGGCTGCACTGTGTTATAGGGACTTATTGCAAATAAAAGGATTCTACCCCAGATCTAAATACCCGTTAATTTTAGGTCATGAAGTTGTGGGAACTGTAGAGGAAGTTGGAGAAGACGTTAAGGATTTTAAGAAAGGGGATAGAGTTACGTCAATGCTTTTTGTCCCTGACTGGTCATGTGAATATTGTAAAAGTGGAGAAGAAGTTTACTGTAAGAATAGGGTTGTATACGCTCAAGAATTAGATGGATTTTTCGCAGAAAAAGCTAAAGTTAAGGCAAGTAGTCTAGTTAAAGTACCTGAGAGTGTTTCCGATGAGGGAGCTGTTATAGTACCATGTGTTGCTGCAATGGTTTATAGGGGTTTGAAAAAAGCTGGAATAAAAAAAGGAGAAATTGTATTGGTTACTGGAGCAAGTGGTGGTGTAGGTATTCATGCTATTCAAGTAGCTAAGGCTTTAGGGGCTAAGGTAATAGGAGTTACTAGTGGGGAAAGCAAGGCTAAGATAGTTTCTAAATATGCTGACTACGTAATTGTAGGTGAGAAGTTCTCAGAAGAGGCTAAAAAGATAGGTGACGTTTCCATTGTAATTGAAAATGTGGGTCCCTATACGCTAGAAGAAAGTATGAAGAGTCTGAGGAGTGGCGGTAAGATTATACAGATCGGTAATTTAGATCCTTCTGTAACATTTAATTTAAGGCTGGGCTATATTATTCTTAAAGACATAAGTTTAATGGGGCATATAGGCGCAAATAAAAATGATATAATAAAAACTCTAAACCTTGTTAAGGAGGGTAAAATAAAACCTGTTATTGGAAGTGAGGTTAGCTTAGAGAATTTTGGAAAAGCTCTTGACTTGCTTAATGACAGTAAAAATAGGTACGGAAAAATATTGATCTCAAACTCTTTCTAGAACTATTGCCCCACCTTGACCTCCACCAACACACAGCGTTGCAACACCATAATCCTTTCCTTCTATTATTAATTGCCTAGCCAAGGTACCCACTAGTCTAGCCCCAGTGGCTCCTAGTGGATGCCCTATAGCAATAGCACCTCCCTTCTTATTTACTGTGCTCTCATCCAATTCTAATTGTTTTATAGCATATAATACTACAACTGCAAATGCCTCATTTATTTCCCATAAGTCTATTTTTCTTGTACTTAAATTTGCCTTTTCTAAGGCCTTCTTGGAAGCCGGTACTGGTCCCTTCCCCATTACTGCTGGAGGTACTCCAGCAAACCCAAAACTCCTTATTTTTGCCATTGGAGTTAATCCATATTTCTTCAATGCATTTTTTGACATTAGAAGTACATAAGAAGCTCCAGAATTCAAAGGTGCTGAATTTCCAGCAGTTATTGTACCATTAGGTTTAAAGGCTGGAGGCAATTGGCCTAATTTTTCTATGCTAGTGTCTGGTCTAACCGATTGATCTACATTCACTACAGTTTTCTTCCCTTCAACTTCTACCTCAATAGGTAGGATCTCGTCTTTGAAATACCCCTCTTGTATAGCTTTCCATGCTAATTGATGACTCCTTAAAGACCACCTATCCATTTCCTCCCTTTTTATTCTAGCTTCTTCAGCTAATTTCTCAGCAGTTAATCCCATAACATATCCTGTAGTTAAATCGTATTCAATATATTTACTATCAGTTAGAAACTTAGTGTTAACTTCAATATGTGGATTATCAAACATTGGCGTTCTAGATAATTTTTCAACTCCACCCGCTAATACTATATCAGCCATACCAGTTGATATTTCCATGGCTCCTATAGAAACTGTAGTTAATGATGAAGCGCATTGCCTATCCACAGCCATAGTTGGTATGTTATATGGTAATCTCGCTGCGAAAATTTCGTGCCTACCTCCGAAAGCCCATTGTTCGCCTACTTGGAGCGCACATCCAGTGATTATTTCGTCTATTTCTTCTGCCTTAATTCCGTTTTTCTCTATTAACCTATTTATTACCATTCCAGCTAATTCCTCTGGTCTTATATTGTAAAATGGATCTTTTTGATAGTCCTTGCGTGAAAACCTCGTAAATGCCGTTCTCGCATAATCTACCAGATATACATCCTCTAACATCTTATCATCTAACCCACTATATTATTTTATTTGATAGATTATATAGGTTGCAGGAACTCAGAGATATTCACTTTACTATTGTATAACTTACTTAATGTAAGCGCTCTCCTTAAATGGAGGTGAATATCAAGATCATCTGTAAATCCTATCCCGCCATGGACTTGGATACCACTTAATATAGCCTTAGGTATCTTCTTATTAGCTAAATCCTTAGCTATCCATGCGTACTTTATATTTTCTGCTGCTTCCAATATTAAAGATCTAGCTAATTCCACATCAATTGCGTCATTAACCACTCTATGCTTTATTGCCTGATACGAACCTATAGGTTTTCCAAAAGCGACTCTCTCTTTACTATACTTAATTGACATACTAACTACTTCTTCACCACTTCCCACCATCTGAGAGGCTAATGAAAGTGCGATTTCAGCGTTATTAACTTCTATATCTTCATGGTTTCCAATGTTGTCTACTTTACTAATTTTCATGGAGTTATCAAGAGAATTGAAAGTGCGAATTGTACAGTTGCTTCTCTTAATCAGTCTATTTCCTATTATTATATAATCAGCCTCATCAGCCGAGGGCACTAAGTTTGAATCAGATATTGCTATTCTAATTTCACCGGCGTATACTCTATTCAAAATGTCCTTGTTCTTAATACCCCTAGATGCTACTATACTACTTACCACAATTCCAGGCAGTAATTTTCTACCAATAACTTCATTTATTATCACGTTATCTCTTAATGATAGTGTGGAAAGGTAAGGTAAGATATCAAGCTTAATTATTTCCTTCCATATTTCCTCAATATAATCCTTGTTTCCCTCCATTACTGCCCTTAACTTTTTTGTGGACCACCTTGATTCCAGTAATTCATTTAGACTGCTTAAAATCAGTTTAAGATCCTCGCTAATTTCGAAGTTAAGATCTAGGAGCATTTAATCACCATGATTCAATTACATCCAAATCCTTTGGTAATAACATTTCCAATTTCATCCGCCTGGCTCTATTTATTGCATCAATCCTAGTATTCAAGAGCTTTTTAGCGTAGTCTACTAGCTCTATATTAGTTAGATTAAAAGGTAGACTTTCAACTTGGGGCATTGTAGGTTCAGAGAATATTCCTATAGCATAAGGTGCAAGATAATTTATGTGATCCATGGCAGCCTTATATACTCCCTCTCCATATTCCTTTACTAATCTTGTAATTAAATATATTCCAAATGCTATATGTCTAGACTCATCAGTAGCTATGAGGTTTACCATTTTAGCCAAGCCGGGTAGGATCTTTCTTGTATTTGTTATCTGCCTAAAAATATTGTAACCTCCTTCAGCTGCTACTCCTTCAACTATTAAATTGTAAGTTACCACGGCTCTAACTTGATTTTCAGGAGAAGGATCTCTAGATAAATTCCACATAGCCTTTGGTAATTCTTCATAGAATATCTTCTTATAATTAGGCGAAAGATCCTTTGTATATGCGCTCAGATCTTCCATAACATTGACTATATCAAAAAATCTTCTAAATGCCTCAACGTGTTTAGATTCCTCATAAACGAATTGTTCTAAATACATTACCTCTTCTACCCTTCCCTCCTTAACTAGTGTCACGATTAGTGGATGGAGGTCTAATGCTACGGCTTCTTCTCCCGCAGCGAACTTTGAACCAACATTTATTATAAACATTTTCTCTAAATCATTTAATTTTTTCCAGTCTTCTGCATCTTTACTTAGATCTATATTGGCTGGATCCCAGAAAAGCTTCTTTCCAAGCTGATATAATTTCATTGGGAAAAGTGACCAATTTAAGCCTCCAGATCTTATAGACTTAAAGTATTCATGCTTATATTCTTCAAAACTCATACCCATAATTAACTATAAATGATTTGTTTATATTTAAATTTTGCCTTAGATACGATAAAATAAAGTTTTAGTTAAGCCAGAGAACGAAAAGACCCTTATTTTATTCCACCTTTTAAACTCTCTCCAGAGTCTAACACGAAAACTTGCCCTGTGAGAGACTCTATCTTAAGAATTGCTGCAGTGAACTCGGCTACCTCTTCTGGGTCAAGAATTTTACCCATTAAAGTGAATTTTTCACCAAATTCCTTTTCACTCATTCCTAACACTTGAAACATACTTTCACCTAGTTTAGTCTTCACGAATCCTGGAGCTATAGCATTAACCCTTATTTTAGGGGCTAGTTCTAAAGCTAGGTACTTGGTTAGTGCAATTACTGCAGCTTTCATAGCGCCATATATTGATAAGCCATAGGCTGGTGATACTCCAGCAACTGATGCTATGTTAACAATTGCTCCTCCATCTCTCATTTCCTTTGCTAAACTTTGAGAGCAGTAAACTACAGATTTAAAGTCAGTCGAGATATGCTTATCTAGAAGTTTATCATCTACATTTAAAAAGGGAGAGAATAGTCCTAAACCAGCATTATTTATCAATATGTCAGCTACTCTATACCTGTCGATGGTCGCTTTAGCTAAAGTTTCACACCCCTCTCTCGTAGAGACATCAGCTAAGATTCCAATAGCTTCTCCTCCGTTCTCCTTTATGATTTTTATTGTTTCATTCATTTCATCAGCTCGCTTTTTAGCGTTTACTACAACTAAACTACCTTCTTTAGCTAATCTCACAGCTATTGCCCTACCAATACCCCTACCAGAACCCGTTACTACAACGACCTTATCCTTTAGGGAGTACATGAATAATATAAAATTTTTAGCAATAAAAAACTTTCTAATTCCATCTTATTATAGCCCTTATGTGTAACCCTTTCTTTAAATTCTCATAAGCCTCATTTATCCTGTCTGGAGTGTAAATATGCGAAACTAACTTCTTAATGTCGATTTTCCCGGAAGAGGCCAAACTTACTAGATCGGGTAAATCAATTCTAGGTCTGTAGCCTAAACTTCCTATTAAGGTTATACCTCTGGAGACGAATAGTGTTACGGGAATTTGTGCTAATGTAGAGAATCCTCCCAATCCCGTAACAACTATAGTCCCACCGCTTTTAACTACTTCTAACGATAATTTGAAATCTGGATAAGGTTTTGTCTCATATACTATATCAGCACCATCTTCTAAAGCTTCCAGAACTTTCGCCCTCGCATCATTTTCGTTAGCGTTAATAATATGAGTTGCGCCCAGTAATTTAGCACTCTTTAACTTATTCTCATCTATGTCGACTGCAACAATAGGATTTAATCCAATTGAGTTAGCCAATTGTATTGCAGCAGAACCTACACCACCAGCTCCCACTATAACAACACTCTTTCCTGAAGTAGCGTTCGCACTCTTTAATGCATTATAAGCAGTACCATATGCACATGCAATTGGAGAAGAATAGTATGGATCAAGATTTTTGGCCAGAGGAATTACTGCTATCTCTGGAACAGTTAAATACTCAGCATGACCTCCATTAATACCAATTAGACCTACTAGTCTCTTTGCATTATCTTTACAATAATTCTCCTTACCATTTGCGCAATATCTACATATACCACATGGAACTATCCAAGATACTAGAACTGGATCTCCCTCCTTTAGTCCATATGGATTCTTAACGTTCTCACCTATCTTCTCTACCCACCCAGCTATTTCGTGACCAATTATAAACCCGTTAGGAAGTGGCCCTACCAATTCACCACTTAATAGATGTAAATCGCTATGGCATATTCCGGTCGATGCTACTTTCACTAAGACTTCTCCTTCTTTTGGAGCTGGATTGGGAACTTCTTCTATTTCTAATGGTAATCCATACCCTTTATATACGGCTGCTTTCATTGTTTCTTTCTATATCTTTAATAGAATTAATTTCTTCCTTTATAATAGTCGACTTTTTATTTAATACCTCTCTATTTATATATAAACTCCCCTAGAGATATAGGATATAATTTTAATGTGAAATCATATATTGTATAAATTGTATATAATATAAGATACAAACATAACAGTCAACTTTTAATGGTAGTAGCCTCTACTATTTTCAAACAATTTATCTAAATTGATAATAGAGTCAGAATTCAATTTTCCTTATTAAGAGAAATAGCTTTTTAACAAAATTGGCTCAGATCTTTCTCTTAATTCTTTCTAACCTTACTTCCTCGTCAAATCTTTTGATATTTTTCTCAATTTTTCTTCTTAGTGAGAATTTAATAAAAGAAGCAAATCTACCTTCAAATTCTACTATTAGTCTAATCTCACCCTCTTTAAATAAGTCAAATTCTAAAACTCCACCTTCTCCCTTTTGTGTTCCCACACTATAAAACTTATAAGACACCTTATTATTCCCTACATAGACCGTACCGTGTAGAATTAATGATGTAACTCCTAACGATATCAAGGCATCAAATTCATTACCCTTTACAGATACTGTTTCAGCTCCTAATATCTTGTATAACGTAAAAATAGGATCTGACAGAATTTTTGCTAAAGCTTGTATATCATGCTGTGTAGGGAACGTGATTTCCATAGATTTATTTTCCTATTTATTCTTTTTATGTTTTTCTATTATTAAATCAAAAGGAAAAAAGACTAGCTTAATACCCTTTTAACTAAGTTCTCGGCCTCCTTAAAATTATAACTTCTGAATAGCTCTATTTTGCTAGCTTCCATAGAACCTTCCGCATGTATCATACCAGTTAGCAAATAGCCAGTAAACGTACTAGCCCCTAATTCCTTAGCTAGTTTTAACACTTTTGCTCTTTCCTCTCCATCAACTGAGCCCCTTAAATATTTAACAATATTCTTTCCTTCATCACTTTCCAAATCTTCTTGAGAGGGCATAGTAGCTATTATCCCCCCAGCAATGTCAATTAAATCTCTTACAACATCATGGAAATGCATATTGGAGTATAATTTACCAACATTAGTAAAAAGCGGGTTGGGCACAGCTATACCCTCCATGTTTACTGGATACACAGCCGCAGCTATCGCGCTACTCCTCATAATTTCCTTGTAGAGAATTATATCAACTATATCATCTCTCACATGCTTTTCATTCTCAATGCCATTTACTTGAGATGCCACTTTAGATGCTCCCAAATATAGATTCATGGTCGCTGACCTATACGATAATGCAGTAAACCTATGGAAGGTTGCAAATAGCATAGCCAATGTTCCAGCGTAGTCGTATTCCTTAAATAAAAATACCCTATCCCAAGGAACGAAAACGTCGTTGAAGACGGTTAATGTTTCTAGCTCATAATCTTTTCTACTGAGTACTGAGGAGGAATTGCCCTCAATTTCATCAATTGGTCTAATATACATCTTCAAACCTTTAGTATTAGCTGGAACCGCAAAGGCTACTGCGTAATCTTTATCGCTATCCCTCATTACTCTGGTTGGTATGACAATAATCTCATCAGATACCGCAGATTGAGTTGTATGAGCCTTTGCTCCTCTAACAACTATTCCATCGCTTTTCACATCAACTACTCTAACATACATATCTGGATCAACTTGTTCAGAAGGCCTCTTACTTCGATCTCCCTTAACGTCAGTCTGGGCAGTGGCTAACGTTAAATCTTCTTTAGCAACTCTCTCAAAATATTTTTCAACACGTTTTGAGTAATCAGTTCCGTATTTTCTATCAACTTGTTTTGCCGTGATCATAAGGGCAAAGATCGCATCACTTCCTATTGCTTGTGAAATGTTAAATACCCCATTACAATACATCGTTAAATCGTAAATTAGTTTATGTCTATCTAGCAAATCTTGAGATGTCCAAGGTACCTTAAAGAACTTGCTCATTTTTCCCATTTTATTATCCTCATAGACTCTATCAGCGTATTCATATAACTTAGCTGCGTGCAATGCGGCTGTCTTTAAGATCTGATGTGTTGTTATATCTTCTACTAACTTCCCCCTATAATACAAATTTCTTCCATCTTTTAAGGACTTTAGGAAATCTTCTTTTGATCTCATAAATAATATAACTCATGTTAGTCTATTAACTTTTTCTTTACCTTAAAGAAATAACTCTATGATATGGGTTGGGAACATACCGCAAATTGATTGACCTAAAATCAACCCTTTAAAATAAATCTGTATTATTAAAAAGCACTTCTTTTACTTTAACTAAATACCACACTATGTCAAAGAGATTATTAATAAATGGGAGAATAGATAATAATCTGAAATCCTCTTTTTCAGTTTGAATACGTTGAAGAGTGAATAGATAAGCGTTGCAATCAAGAAGGCTAAAATGCAAAACAAGAACTTAGTTGAACTAGTAGATAGGAAACGTTCCTATAAGACGTCTCTATGGGATTTCTCATCTCATCATATACTCTCAAGGCTTGTTGGGTAGATCAAGGTTAGTAGCTCTAACTATTTATTCAACTCTCATTCCCTTCTTCCTTCTCATCTTCTCCTTACGATTAGCGATAAACTTAGACTTGCTCATCTTTCTCGTGCCTCTTACTATTCGTAATTTATTCCCAATCACGTTCCTCGTAGATTTTAACGTCACCAACTGGTACTGAGATAATGTATTTGAATTGTGAGATGAAGTCTACTACGTTAACCGAGTGGAATCCTTCGTCAAGTTTTATTAAGTTATTGAATTCTCAGCATTATTATAATAAGTTCCAGTCTTTTCTATAAATCTGATCTTGCATAACTAGGAATTATTTTTGTAAAAAGATCTTGAATATGCTAGTGAAAGTAAGGTAACTCCAAAAAAAGTTTTCTTCAAAAATTATCTTTATTCTTGGTACTTACTTCTCGCTTTTTATAATTCCTCCTTGAGGTTGTTGTGGAGTTAGATGGATTTCGTTTATCTCCTCTAATCTTACTCCAACAGTCCTAGGAACGGTAAACCATAAGATCACTGCAGCTATAACTACCGGGAATGCCTCAATAGCCCAGGCATTTATTGGTCCAGTGGCTACTACTAATGGGAAGAGCAATAATGGTCCTATAGCTCCTCCAAGATGTCCTAATCCATCAGTTATAGCAAATCCAGTAGATCTAGCTGCTGTAGGGAAGGACTCACTACTCATTAAATATCCAGCTAAATATGACATACCACCCCCAATAGCGTTCGTAATGAGTCCTAAAGTCAATGCCATACCTAATAAGTTAAAGTGTACAGCAAAATACGATGCAACTATCATACCTACTAACCAACCTATGGAGCCTATTTGGGTAATCAATCTCCTATCTGTTCTCTCTATAATAATTAATAGAAGAAATGCCATAAGAGTATCTCCCAATGCTGAAAATCCTGTAAGGAGAACAAACTGGTTAAGCATAGTGCCAGAATAACCTATGAATTTTCCATAGTAATCCCATAATGTTGAAAATGTATACTGTACGAAGTATATGAAAAACCAGAACAATAGAAGTCCTACTAAACGTTTTGTAAATACTCTCTTGGCTAATATTGAAAATGGATTTGTAGTTTGATACGAATAATTTATTATTTTAGGTTCTGGTAATGACTGGACTCTTGCTCTCTTCATGGCAGTCTCTTCCATTATTCTTACAATACTCTCAGCTTCGTTTATCCTGCCCTTTTTGACTAAGAATCTTACAGTTTCTGGAGCCCTTATTCTAATTACTAGTGCCGCAACCGCCATTATAGCTGCTATTCCAAAGGCTAATCTCCATCCTATTGAAGGTAGACCAGTAACCAATAATGCGGCAATTGTTGAACCGATACCAACTGCTATCCATCCAGCTGCGTAGATCCAGTTTGCGTACTTACCTCTTTTTGCACTTGGAGCAAATTCAGATATATAAACCATTGCTAGATTTAAGTCGCCGCCTATTCCAGCTCCTTCAATGAATCTAAATACTGCTAGCATGGGAAAGTTGACAGATAATGCCATCCCCAAACTGCCTATTGCAGTCAATAAGACAGTGATTATTAGTACAGTCCTTCTGCCTATTCTATCTGCTAAGTAACCTAATCCTAGAGAACCTGGAATATAACCAAAGAGACCTAGAGATGCTATCAAAGAAGCTTGAGATGCGTTGATAAAGGGTATATACGGTAGTGCAGCTCCTATATTTCCCACGGCATCATAGAGTGTTATGAAGTAGCTAAATCCTATAGCCCATAGTAGTGCATATGATAGTCCCCATGTAGGTAGTCTATCTATTCTAGCCAGATATTCATCTAATTTACTACTCATGTGGTTACTTACGTCAATTACTTCATAAAAATATCTTATGAAAGTCAATTTTGTAGATTTATACATTTATTCTATAATAAGGAATTCTCAAGATTCTATTTTGAAGCATACTATATAGCTTTATACTCATTTGTTAATTTAGCTTACGTTTAGAAAAAAGAGGTTATCGCTATACTGACTGGGACTTACCTATATTTTTAAATAATACTTATTTATAAATTAGGAAAGTATTATTATAATATCATTCCTCTTAGAAAGGTTTATATACGATGACAATAAATTATAAATTGACTCAGTAATCAAAAATGGTGATCCAAATGTATAGGTACCCAAAAACTGAAAAGGGAAAGGAGTCATTAAATAAAATAATAACTGCATCACTCGACTTAATTTCAGAGAAAGGCTTTTTGAATACTAGTATAAGTGATATAACTAACAAGGCTGGCGTTGCTTACGGCTTATTCTATTTCTATTTTAAGAGTAAACATGATATATTAGATGAGTTAATTAGAAAATTCAATACCGATATGAGGTATTATTTAAAGGTAAATACAATGGGTATTCAAAATAGGATAGAGATGGAAAAAGAAGGTTTAGCTAAATTCCTAGAATGGATGAGTCAAAATAAAAAATACTACAAGGTATTCGTAGAGGCTCAAGTGCATAGGCCAGAAATGTACATATGGCATTTCACTAAATTGGCAGAGAGATACAAGATTGGCCTAAAAGAGGCTATGGATAGGGGAGAGATTGTTAAAGTAGATCCAGAATTATTAGCCTATGTATTAATAGGAATAGGCGAGATGATAGGTAGAAGATATATTCTGTGGACAAATCAAGGGTTAAATAAAAAACAATATAATGACTTGGCCATTCTTATAGAAAATATGCTAAGACCCAAGTAGTCTAAACAAGGAATTTTGTATTTATTTTATTTGAGATATTAGCCATAACCACTGAAGCAGTAGTGTATCTAGCCAGATCGAAGAGGCTACCCTTCTTAAGCTTTATTGTGCCAGACAACAAGGCTGAGACAACTTGTAGTTTTCCGCTAATTATATCCTTCCAAGAATTATAACTTGCCTCAAGTACGTATGGGGCATCAGCCTTGGTAATATCGCTGAAAAACTCCGTACCTTGACACTTTCCATTATTTAGATAAAGCTTCATTGCTATAGCGTTAGTACCCTTTACACCTAAATAGTCCAATACTTGGATAGGGATATCGGTTGCCACGAATAAAATTGGCGAAACCCACCCTTTCCCTGCGTCATTATATTCCTTGCTTTCATTTAGTAGTTTACACCATTCTTCTGCCCATTCCTTACTAGGATACACAAACTCAGCCATAATAAAAGTTAATCTGAACTTCTTAATAAGTATTATTAGAAGGATAAATTTGAACAAGATTTTTTAATAAGTAGTAAATCATGATTAACAATGATTGTAGGATTTGCTGGAAAACTGTCTAAAAATTATGAGAAAGATGGAATAGAGCTATTAAAAGAAGCCATTGATGAGGCCCTAGAGATGGCAGGATTAAATTATGCTGATATTGATGGAATAATGGCGAATATAGGTAGAGGTTCATTTCACGGTAATAAGACATATCTTAATCCTCCTGCCCAGATAAGCGAATATTTTGGAATTAAGCCAAAAATTATAGACCATGTGCAATACGGTGGACCCTCAGTATTATCAATGATATATAGGGCATATAAGGCAATTAAGACGGGGGATGCAGAGACGATACTTTGCATACAAGGAGGGAAGATATCACATTTAAAAGATAATCATTTCCAAAAAACAGATATAATAGATAGCCCCTTTGATGATTACATAAAGATTTACGACCAGATGTCTCCAATATCTGATTATGCAATGGTTGCTTATAGACACTCCAAACTCTTCGGTACAACTGATGAACAAAGGGCAGAAATTGCAGTAATGCAGAGATATAATGCAAGTTTCAATCCTAAAGCTCTATTCAGAAATCCTATTACAGTAGAAGACGTTTTGCAATCTAGGATAGTTTCTTATCCTTTGCATCTTCTTGAAATAGTTTACCCTATAGACGGCTTTCACGTTTTTGTAGTAAGTAAAAGAAGTAGCAAATCAGCCCTTAGGAATATTGATATTTTAGCATATGGAGAGGCTCATTGGCCAAATCCACCAGCTGAATGGGATGATATAATTTATACTCCAGCAATTGAAAGCGCGAAAAGGGCTTCATTTGACCTTAATCGTGTAGACACCTTTCAACTTTACGACTCATTCACCATAACCGTGATGCTACAAATGGAGGACATAGGGTTAGTTGAGAAGGGTAAGGTTGGGCAATTCGTTGAATCCCATGACTTAACTTTCAAGGGTGATGTTCCCATTAATACTGGGGGTGGTAGTTTGAATACTGGTCAACCCGCTTACATGAGTGGTGGTGTTATTTTAGAAGAAGCTTTACTTCAATTAAACGATATGGCAGATGGCCATCAGGTTAAGGGTACTGACGTTGTATTCCTAAATGGAATTGGGTGGTGGAGTAGAAAGCATAGTGTAACTTTAGTATTGGGTGAGCGGAAATGAGAGATGACGAGATAAGAGAATCATACTTTAAATATTTCAATGAGGAGAAGTTACCGTTTATTCAATGTAAAAATTGTGGTCATAGGTTTTACTATCCAAGAGCATTTTGTCCTAAATGTGGCTCTTCAGATGTTGAAGTTAGATTTAGTGAAGGGCGAGGTAAAATATTTGCGATGACTAAAATCTATAGGAAAGACGGTAGCTATGTTATTTATGGGATAGTAGAGCTAGAGGAGGGGTTTAGAATGTATTCCAATATAGTCGAGGGGAATCAAGCTGACATTGCTAAAAGAGTTGAAGTAATATTTAAGGAGATTAACGGCAAGAAATACCCCCTATTTAAGGTTATCTAGCTCTTAGTTTCATTTTTTATCTATAAAGGTAAAAAAGCTTAAATATAGAAAAGATTACATATTACATGTGGAGATAATAAAAGGTTTTCCTTCAACTATGATGGATGACTATCAACTTAACGTCAAGCAAATATTAGAACATGCAGGGAAGTGGTATGGGGAACAAGAAATTGTCTCTAGGAAAAAGGATAATACGATCTTTAGATACAATTATAGGGAAGCATTTAGAAGGGTTAAGAAACTTGCAAGTTCGCTTAAGTCTTTAGGGGTTAAGGTGGGTGATAGAGTAGGTGTACTAGAATGGAACACGCATAGGTTTTACGAATTATACTTCGCAATCCCTGCTACTGGTGCTGTAATGTTAGAGCTAAATCCTAGACTTCACCCACTTCAATTGGCAAAGATTATTAACCACTCTAAAGTATCATTTCTTTTCTTAAACGAGGACTTCATTCCTATAGTTGAGAGTATATCAAACAATATACCGTCCGTTAAGAAGCTCATATTGATTTCCGACACTGAGAAGATGCATCGAAATAGTTACTACGATTACGAGACATTGGTAGAGGAAGGTGATGAGGAATATGAGATACCAATGTTCGATGAGAGGACGTCGTGTTATGCAGCATATACTACTGGTACTACTGGAGACCCTAAAGGGATATATTATTCACATAGATCAATTGTATTAAATACATTAGTAATATCACGTAATATCACAATAGATGATACTTTTATGCAATTAGTACCTATGTTTCACGTAAATGGTTGGTTAGGATTTATGGCTACTACACTAGTTGGAGCGAAGTTAGTGTTACCAGGGAGATATACTGCAGATAACCCAAGACCGTTAGTTGACTTAATGATTAACGAGAAAGTTACAGTTACTGCTGGTGTTCCAGAAGTGTTTAGTTCAATTTTAAACTATTTAAGGAACATGGAAAACAAACCATTATTTGTGAATTCTAGAATACTTATAGGAGGAAGTGAGCCTCCTCTAAGCTTAGTAATAGGTCTAATGGAGTTTGGATTTCAAGTTGGACAAGGATATGGTGCTACTGAGACTACACCTTCAGTTGCAGGCAGTGTTGTTAAACCCAAGATAAAGGAAAGATATTCTGAAAAGGATATGTTGGATTTGTTGAGAAAACAAGGTATACCAGCTTTTGGAATTGATATAAAGGTAGTTGATCCTTCAACTGGTAAAGAGGTTCCTCATGATGGTAAAACTATAGGTGAGTTATGGATCAGAGGGCCTTGGATTGCTTCTGCCTACTATAATGATCCCAGAACTGTAGAGTCTTTTGTAGGTGATGGTGTAGATAGATGGTGGAGAAGTGGAGATTTAGCTGTAGTAGATGAGCTAGGTTATATTAAAATAGTAGATAGGATAAAGGACGTTATAAAGAGTGGGGGAGAATGGATAAGTACAGTAGATTTGGAGAACCACTTAATGACCCATCCAGCTGTAGCTGAGGCTACAGTTATAGGTATTCCTCATCCTAAGTGGGGGGAGAGACCATTAGCTTTCGTTGTTTTAAGGCAAGGGTTTGAAAATCAAGTAAGTAAGCAGGAACTATTAGGGTATTTAAGCCAGAGATTTGCCAAATGGCAGCTACCTGATGATATAATATTCGTTAAGGAGATTCCTAAGACTAGTGTAGGGAAATTTGATAAGAAGGTTTTAAGGGAAAAATATAGAGATTTCTTTACTAGTGATAGAAAAGAAAGTATTTAAAGTGAAGAGGAGGTATTAAAATTATGAGTAAAAATGAGGATGAATTGGAAGAGTACAGAAGTAAGATAAGGGAGTGGATAAGGAATAATGTACCGGAGGAGATAAGCTCTAAAGGAGATATGGCTCCTCCTGAGATCTTAAGGGAGTGGCAAAGGAGAATATATGAGGCAGGATATTTAGGGGTTTCTTGGCCAAAGGAATATGGTGGATGGGGAGAAAATCCGATTAAGGAGATAATAGTTAGAGAGGAGTTCGCCAAAGCAGGAGTACCTTATGCAACAGTTGGATTAGGAGTATCCGTAGTTGGTCCAGCAATAATTCTCAACGGTACTGAAGAACAGAAGAAGAAATACATAAGGAGAATATTAACGGCTGAGGATATATGGTGTCAAGGTTTTTCTGAACCACAGGCTGGTTCAGATTTAGCTGGAATAAAGACTAAAGCTGAGGATAAGGGGGATCATTTTCTAGTTAATGGACAGAAGATATGGAGTAGTTATGCACATTTGGCTAACTATTGTCTTCTTCTAACTAGAACTGGTGATGTATCGGAGAGACATAAGGGGCTTACTATGCTTGTAGTTGATATGAAAAGTGAGGGAATAAGAATAAGCCCAATAAAGCAAATTACTGGGAGGTCAGAATTTAACACATTGTATTTTAGTAACGTAAAGGTTCCTAAGGAGAACGTTGTTGGTAACGTCGGTGAAGGATGGAAAGTGGCAATGTCCACGCTAAATTATGAGAGGCTTAACATAGGAACAATATTATTTACAGTAGAAAGGCTTGTAAGGGAATTATCTATTAACAATGAGCAATTGTTCAATACCGCTGAGGATATAGTAGCACTAAAGTCATTTTATAAGAGGGTATTGGAGCGGCTTAAGAAGGGATATGTTGCAGGTCCAGAGGCTGCAGTGATAAAGTTGGTAGCTTCAGAGGCCATACAGAGAGTTTATGAAAATGCAGTAGCTAATGCTGGAATAGAAGGACTAGTAATGGAAAATGGAGCCGGATTTAGACCAGAGATAATATATGGCTTATTAGCCTCTAGAGCTATAACAATAGCTGGAGGGACTTCAGAGATATTAAGGAATTTATTAGGGGAGGTTGTTCTAGGATTACCAAAAGGTTAAAGAAAGAAAATAAAGTGAATAAAAAATTATTCTCCTTTAAATTGTGGTTTTCTTTTCTCCAAGAAAGCTTTTACTCCTTCTTCCACATCTTTAGTTGTAAATAAAAGCCCAAATAATGTGGACTCAAGGGTCTGTCCAATCCAGATATTGGATTCATATCCTAATTCTATCGCTAGTTTAGCTGCCAACAAGGATATTGGAGATTTTTCAGCTATTTTCAATGCTACCCTTCTTACCTCTTCCTCGAACCTATTGGCTGGAGCTACTAGATCCACTAGTCCCATCTTATACGCATCTTCAGCGGAAACCATATCACCGGTATATATCATTAACTTAGCCTTTCCCTTCCCTACTAGCTTGGGTAATCTCTGTGTTCCCCCAGCTCCAGGTATTATACCTATGTTTATTTCAGGCTGTCCTAATTGCGCAACTTCAGAAGCTATCCTTATATCGCAAGCCATTGCCAACTCAAGTCCACCCCCTAATGCAAACCCATTTATCCCTGCAATTATTGGCTTAGTATAAAGAGCAATTTTGTTTACTACATTCCTTAGAGTCCTCAATCTTATTACGTCTATAGGTCTTAGCGTAATAAACGAACTAACATCGGCTCCAGCTGAGAAAGCCCTACCGTTCCCTGTGATGATAACAACTCTTACGTCATTTCTGCCCTCTAATTCATCTAGACTCTTGTCAAGTTCACTTACCAACTCTGGATTTAATGCGTTTAAACGCTCTGGTCTATTTAATATAATCCACGCTAGGGGTGGTTCAATACGTATAATAAGTGTGTTTAGTTTCTTCTCCTCAACCTTTCCATATGTATAGAACCCACTACCAGTCTTTATTCCTAATTTATTCTCTCCTACCATTTGAGTTAGTAAGGGATCCGGTGAGAAAACACTATAACCAGATAATGCCTTTAGGTCTTCTAAAGCCTTAACCACGCTATCAATTCCTAGTTCATCTGCATATTGGAATATTCCCTTTGGAAGTCCTAAGCCTAATCTCACACCTAAATCTATGTCATCCCTACTTGCTATTCCTTCTCTCAATAGTCTAGCAGCCTCATTTACAGCTCCAGCTAAAATTAATACGGGGTTTAATTTATCAGCTAATTCTTTTGGCAATTCTGGTTTAACATACTTGCCTGGTCCTGGATATGTATAGAAACCTTTTCCAGTTTTTACACCTAGTTCATTGTTCTTAAACTTCTGCTCTATTAGACTGCATATTGGTATATCATCTCTTATCCCTAATTCCTCTCTAGACTTTGAAACGTAATATGCAACATCTACTCCAGTATAGTCTATTAACTCATACACCCCCATTGGAAATCCTAATTTATATCTAGCTACTGCGTCAACTTCTCTGTAGTCCGCAACTTTCTTCTCCACTAATATACATGAGGCGACATTTATCTGGCCCAATATCCTATTAACAACATAACCTGGTACGTCTTTGTTTATCATTATTGGTTGTTTGCCAAACCTCTTTGCTAAATCGTAAGTTATTTTGGCGGTTTCGTCGCTAGTTTTATCTCCTTTCATCACTTCCACAAGTTGCATTAATACTGGTGGGTTAAAGAAGTGCATCCCCACAACTTTATCTGGTCTCTTAGTAGCTTCAGCTATTTTAGTAATTGGTAGACTGCTCGTATTTGTGGCTAATATTGCATGAGATGGTAATAATTCGTCAAGTTTAGAAAATACTTGTCTTTTTATATCTATCCTCTCTGTTGAAGCTTCTATTGAGAAGTCTGCGTCACTTACTGTCTTATCTAATCCCAATATAGTAGTTATCCTGGACATTATGGTATCGATACTCTCTTTTATCTGTCCTCTCTCTCGTAACTTACTTAAACTCCATCTTATCCTTTCTAATGCACTGTTTAATATGTCTTGAGATATATCGCTTAAGTACACCTTATATCCTGAAATTGCAGCAATTTCAGCTATACCATGTCCCATTGTTCCTGCTCCGACTACAAGTACTTTTTTAATATCTTCTACTTTCATCGGATAAAGATAAGCAAAATAAGGTTAAAAAGTAATCTCAATTCAATCTTCATACAATTTTTAATATTTACCCATTTTATATCAACTACTCATAGTATAATAAATACTATTAGTGTTGTTTATCTCCCTTATAACGCCCTCTTCGACCAAGTATTTAATATGTGCTAATGTTTCCCCCATTGCCAATTGCTTATCAAAAGTAGAGAGTTCATCCCACTTCTTATACCAAGAAATTCTAGACGCAATATCAAATCCATTAGCCCTTCTCAAAACACTTATAATATTCTTTATTTCCTCTAGTCTTTTTTTATGGTGTTCCTTTATTTCCTCTACCCTTTTACTTACATCTTTGAATGGCTCTCCATGTGCTGGATATAATTGCTCAACACTTAATCTTTCTATCCTATCGAGACTTTCTAAATATGCCTTCAATGGGTTATCTTCCAATCTCAATAACGATACATTTGGCGTTATGTCTTGCAATATGTGATCCCCGCAGAAGACTACTTTGTCGTAGGCTAGGCAAATATGTCCCATGGTATGACCAGGCGTTAATAATACTCTCATCTGTCCTTGCCCAAATTTTACCACATCCCCATCCTTAACGGTATTGAAATTTACGCTGTCAATTATTTCGTTAAATCGACTTCTATTTTTAAACATTTTCTGAATGAACTCTTCTGGAAATCCGTTCGCGAGAAGATATTGTCTCATTTCCTTTTCATATTCTTCACTTACCAGATAGGCTATATATTCGAACTCCCTATCCGATATCAATATGTCACTCTTATCCTTAAACAATCTAACTAGCCCCATGTGATCTGGATGGTAGTGGGTAATTACAACTAAGTTTGGATAACCATGAGCCTTCAAATAATTTGTTAAAGTGATTACATCTTCTTGAGTAGGTAGTCCAGTATCGATTAGTATGCCCTCTTCATTATCTTTTACTAAATATGTGTTTATGTACTTTAAGGGACCTTGCATTGGTAACTTTAAAGTAAATATCGTCACAAACTCACTATCTCTTGACTAACTTTAAAATTTATCTCTTTAGTCCAATAAACTTATTGTACTTTCATTGACCTTAAAAATTGAATAAATAGATAAATAATAAGAAGGTTTGCCCTTTGCTCTAATTAGGAGTTAAACTCATTCGAATTTTGTATCAAATTTCTCTATGATATATATTATTGATAGCTAATATCTAATTATACAATTTATGTATAAGTCTAAAAAATTGACTTTCATAAGATATTTTTATGAATTTATTGATCTAAGTAACCTCATGAGTAGTAAGTTAGATGAATATCTAGCTAGGATAGATAGATTACCAACCTGGGGACTATCATATGCGCTACTATGGGCATTAGGGATAGGGTATTTTGCCACCCTATATGATGCAGTATCGAATTTAGGTTACGCTTTACCATTTATCCCTTTCATAAACGCAACTCAAGCTTCAATTATTGTATCTGTGGGATTAGCAGGTTACATAGTAGGTTCGATGGGATTTGGTATCGCTTCAGATAGGATAGGTAGAAGACCAATACTGATTGTCACGTTTGCGCTTCTAGGAATTGGCAGTTTAGGTATGGGTTTAGCTACTAACTATTTTACGCTTTTTATTTTTAGAGTACTAGAGGGCATAGGTATCGGAGCAGCTCTCAATTTAGCTATGGTCTATGTTGCAGAGTTTTCTCCTAGTACGAAAAGGGGAAAATATGCAAATTGGATTTTCATTTCAGGGTGGACAGCAGTGGGGGCAGGTACGGTGGTCGCAGCGTTTATCGTCACTATTAGCCCTACAATAGGTTGGAGAATAATTTTCCTTTTGCCTGGAGTCTTAGCTCTTATAACTACTGTCATTTTAGCTATTTCATCACCAGAAAGTGTTAGAATATTGGTGAAGAAAGGAAAGATACAAGATGTGGAAAGGATTGTAAATAGAATGGAAGAGATAAGTATGAGGAGAGCTAAAATGGAATCGCTTCCACAGCCTAAGATAGTTCATTACGAAGAGATTCCATCCTATAGCCAACTGAAAATACTAAGAGAGCCGAAATATCTTAAGCGTCTAATTTCGCTTACAGTTTTCTGGTTCTTCATTTACTTTATACAATACACATCCACTGGACTCGGTCCTACATTCGTAAAAGTAGTGGTAGGATTTTCTCCGGCCCAATATGCAGAGTATATTAGATTATCAGGGTTTGCAGCGATAGGAGCCACCATAATCTCATTTTTATTGCTAGGCATTGTGGAAAGGACTGATAGAAGGTTATTAACCCAGATTGGAGGAATAGGGTTCCTAGTTAGCTCTTTCGTTTCAACTTACTTATTGCTTAACAAGGAACTTATAACTTGGTTTATAACATATTTTCTCCTTGAATTCATTCTTAACCCGCCATACCTAGCTGGATATTTAATGAGTAGCGAAGCCTTCCCAACGGCAGTTAGATCAACAAGCTTCGCCATAACTGATGGTATAGGGCATTTGGGTGGAGTTGTTGGGCCTTTGCTCTTATTTCCCTTAATAGGGATAATAGGTCCATTACCAGCATGGATAGTTCTAGGTTTTCCAGTTCCTTTTGCTGCTGCATTGTTATGGTTTACAATTCCAAAGACAGTAGGGGTTAGACTTGAGGAGGTCAATGAAGCTTACAGAGAGGGCGCTACACAAAGATAAGTCATAGCTAAATAATCATTAGCGAAACTTTAGAGAATTAATAGTGAAAGTTTCTTAAAATTAAATAGTAAACTATATATGGAGTCAAAAATATAAGATTGATTAGGTGGAAGGATTCCTCTAGATCCGGAAGTAAGTAGCATTGAAGAAATGGAAGCTAAAGGTATTTACGCTATACCCAGTAGAGGAGGGTCAAATAACCCTATCTGGGCTTACGCGTTAGCAAATCCACATATGCCAGGTCCAGATCCCAAATATAAGACTATAAGTGATTTCTTAATGGATAGTTTGTATATAAGTGGATCAGCGAATCCTTACGATTATCCATGTTCTAAAAAAGAAGATATGTTCCCAATTTTAGCTTCTTTCGACTCTTACTGGCCATATAGGTTAAGTCTAGAAAGGGGGTTAAAATTTGACTATAAGGAAATACTTGTACCCACTATAGCATTTGTCAGCAAAAGGTTCGGTCTTCAAGTCTTTGACAGCTAGAGATTACCTCCAAATAGTGAAGTCATCTCGTTGAAGGGATATGGCCATTTGGATGTGTACACTGGACTGAATCCTTTTTCATGTTAATAGAAATCTTTTTATATTTAAGTATGTTAAGATTTCATTGATAAATGATGATCTCTCATGCCGATGTGGGCTATGCCCAAAAGGGTGAGGGGGATTACGGAGATGTGAGCCCAGTGCCGTTGGGGTCGAAGGAGCCCCATGACCCACATACCGTTAAGTTTGGTAGGTGGTTGAGGGCTAAGTCTCTACACTCGATCATGAATGAATATAAAATGATTGAAATGAAAGTGTAGGGAACAAACGGAAAACAGTGAAAAAGACGTCAACTCCATAGTGTTAAAGTGGTTGTCGCAACAACATTAATTACTTTATTCCACCTTTCTTTTCCCTATATTTAACCATCTCTACTAATATTTTATCAATGTTCTCCAATTTTGAGGCTGGAGGATTTCCCTTCAACTCGCTATAAGCTCTAGCCAAATTTCCAATTATCCTCTCCTTACTTATCCATTCCTCATATTTGCCTAAATTTACTTCATAGGCAGCTCTAATAGGATCATCAATATTCTTCATCAGTTTTCTAGCCTCATCCCTCACAAAGATTAAGTAATCCCTTGATTCATATAAGGTTTTTCTATCATAACTTACCTCACCGTGACCAGGTACATAAACCTCTGCGTTAAGATTAGCTAGGTTCTCTAACGTATTTATATATCCTTGAATGTAGCCCATTAACGCAAATGGAGTACAAGGTGGAGAAAAGAGGAGGTCACCAGTAAATACAACCTTTTTATTAGGAACATAGACGTAGATGTCACTAATCGTATGTGCGTAGCCAACATAAGCTATTCTAACTTCATCATCATCAATAAATATTCTCATCTCATCATCAATTACTACTTCTTGGGGAGTGTATTTATAGCCCGAAAAATCTATTGTACTAAATAACTTCTCGTAGGGATTACTCCCTCTCTTCATTCCCTCTACTACCTTCTCCCTACAATTCTTATGGCAAATGGTTATTGCGTTAGGGAATAAGTGATTAGTCCACAAATGGTCTTCATGTTCATGAGTATTTATCAAATACTTTATTGGCTTATCCGTTACTTTCCTTATTTCAGAAATGAATTGTTTAGTCATTTTCTCATTCGTTAATGAATCCACTACTATAGCGTAATTTTTACCAATTATTACCCCAGTATTGCTTAAGAACCAATCACCATTAGGTTGAATGAAAGCGTATACGTTATCACTTATCCTTTCGAACTTATATTGAACTTCCATGATAATATATTACCTTTTTCGATTAAATATTTTTAGAGAGCATGAAACTACTAAGTTTCATTAAGGATAATAGGGTAAGAAGTGGTGTTTTGGTTAACGATGAGCATGTGGCAGATCTGAATACCTCCTGTTATCTAATGCTAATGGAGAAAGGGGAAGATGAACAGTTTGTGGAGAGGTATTGCCAAGCTATTGTCCCTCCAGATATGCTAAGTGTTCTTCAAGCTGGAGATAGGGGATTGGAAATGGTCAAGGAAATTTTGGAGTGGGCAAAGAAGAGAAATGAGGTTCTTTATAATATTAATCATGTTAAGTTAAAGGCCCCATTATTAAGGGCGAATATGTTAAGGGATTTCTTAGCATTTAAAGGTCACGTTGAGGCTACTTATAGGAGAAGAGGGCAGCCTATTCCTGAAGAATGGTTCAAGATACCTATTTATTACAAGGGAGATCCAGCAATATTTTATGGTCATTTAGAGGAAGTACCTTGGCCGAAGTACTCTAATCACGTTGATATAGAGTTAGAAATAGCAGCCATAATATATAAGAAAGGTAAGGATATTGATAAAAGAAAAGCAAAGGATTACATATTAGGTTTTACAATTTTCAATGATTTTAGTGCGAGAGATATACAAATGGCTGAAATGAAAGGTTTGTTAGGTCCAGCTAAGGGTAAGGACTTCGCCAATGGATTGGGGCCTTGGATAGTTACTAAGGACGAGTTATCAGACATTAAGGGGTTAGGAGTTTACGCTAAAATCAATAATGAAATCTGGTGTGATACTAGGGCAGAGGACATGCAATGGACTTTTGAAGAAATGATAGAATATGTCTCACAAGACGAACACATTAGGCCCGGCGATGTTTTCGGTAGTGGCACTGTAAGTGGATGTACTGGATTAGATATAGGTAAATCGTTAAAGCCAAATAGTAGTATAGAACTTTATGTGGAAAAAATAGGTATTCTGAAAAATGTTATAGTAAAAAATCAATAGTTAAATATTTTTTTAATTGATGATGCAATATGATGTATTGCCTCCCTTCCCACATCTAAATATTCGTAAAAGCTCACGAAACCGTGAATCATGCCGTTATATCTTAAGCTTATTGCCTTTACTCCACTCATCTTCAATTTATGAGCGTAAATTTCCCCTTGATCTCTTAAGGGATCATACTCAGCAGTTATTACCAACGCTGGAGGAAGGTTATGTGGATTAGCGAACACAGGTGAGGCTAAAGGATTATAATAGTCATTATCATCCTTAACATACTGCTTATTGTACCATAAAATTCTCTCATAGGTTAGGAAATATCCATCACCGTAATTATATATTGAGGGGGAGGAATCTAACATGTTAACTACAGGGTATATTAAAACTTGATACTTCACAATATTATCCTTATTATCTCTATTAAGAATACTAACTACTGCAGACAAATTGCCTCCTGCACTATCACCGGCAACTGCAATTTTTGACGTGTCTATTGATAACTTTCCTCCATTATTAGCCAACCACTTAACAACGTCATAAGCTTCATAAACTTGTGTAGGGAATTTGTGTTCTGGAGCTAATCTATAATCCACTGAAACTACTATCGTATTTGATAATTTCGAAATTAGCCTACATACACTATCATGAGTATCTAAGTTCCCATAAACGAAACCTCCTCCATGATAATACACTACAGCGGGTAGGTTTTCCTTTAGGCTTGGAAAATAGAGTCTAATTTTTATATCCCCATTACTCCCTGAAATAGTCATATTACGGATATCATTCAGTTCAACTTTCTCTTTATTAAACAAATTGACAAAAAGTTCATTTCTGACTTTTCTGAACTCTTGTGGTGTTAGAGGAGTTGTAGGTAATAACGAATTTATTTTAGTTAGGAGATCTTTAACTTGAGGATCAAGTGGCATGTTATAATAAATATGTTGAATTAAAATAAATATTTAGCTGAAGAATTTTTTCGGATTCTCCTTGAATATTATATCTATAACCTCCTCACTCACTCCATTTTTCTTTAAGAACGGTATGGTATCCTCAAATATTAGTGCCATACTCCATCTTGGAGCGAGTTTAGGTTTAAGCTCTGGTCTAGCAGTCCCCCAGTCAATTGTGCAACAATAGTCATGTGAAATCATTATCCTATCAGAGTAACCATCCTTGATTAGTTTCAATGTTGTTTCATTTCTCTTATCAACTGGTAAGAACAAATCTAAACCATATCTATCTAATCCGATAAAGGATCCCTTATCTGCTATCTTCTTTATATAATCCGTATTATCAGTGTCCCCCAAATGTCCTATTAATATCTTTCCTGGATCAACACCTTCTTCCATTAATATTCTCTGTTCTTCTAATCCAGTGTTATTGTGAGCATTAGAATGCGTAATTATAGGTACTTTAGCCTCCTTATGGGTTATAGCTGCTGCTCTTATTACCTTCTCTACATCTTTAGTAATGCCTGGCTCGTCTGCAGCTATCTTTACGAAGCCAGCCTTATTGGAAGTAGCCTGTATTCCCTCTTTTATATCGTGAATAAATAGGTCAGCTATCTCATCAATTGACCTATTTAAGAAATAGAAAGGTAAGTCAACGTATATGTAAATCCCCGTCCCTGCTACCAAATTTATCCCAGTGTCCTTAACTACCTTTTCCATAAATCTAATGTCCCTTCCCAATCCCATTACTGTAGGATCCACTATAGTCTTTACTCCAAATTGCATAGCCCTTTTAACCTCATTTACAGCGTTTCTTAACTCCTCATCTTCATTGTACAAATGAGGCCATTGATATCTGACTGCTTCACTAAAAACTCTTAAATGTTCATGAATCAGCGTAAATCCCATATCCTCAGCTTCTATTGGCTCTTTCCCAACTAATGGTATTCTCATATAATAGTTTATTTTTATCCATAATAGATAAGCTTTTCTGTGAATAAAGGTTTATTAGTGTATATATCTAAATTTTTCTGTGAACCAAAGTATATTATCTGATAGACCATGGTTTAAATATTGGCCACCTAAATTACCTAAGTCATTAGACTACCCAGAAGTTCCCCTATTCAATATTGTTGAGGTCTCCTCACAGAGGTATCCTAATAAGACTGCTATAATATATTATGGTAATAGGATAACGTATAGGGAATTATGGGAAATTATACTTAGATTTTCAGCATTTCTACATAATGAACTTAAAGTGAGAAAAGGGGATCGAATAGCAGTATTTATGCCAAACTCAATACAATGGGTTATAGCGTATTTTGGAATTCTAAGAGCTAACGCGATATTGATTCCAATAAACCCATTATTGGCAGAAGATGAGCTTAACTACATACTTAGGGACTCTGGTTCAGTTGGAGTAATAACTTTGTCCTCATATCTTAACAAGGTACTTAAAGCTAAAGAGAATACTCACGTTAAATGGGTTATAGCAGGTAAGTTTAAGGACTATCTTCCAGAGAAACCAGAAATAAAGGTCCATCCATTGATGCAGAAAGAGCCAGAGTTAAGCGATGACGTGATTCCTTGGAAGGAAACTTTAAGAAACAATTATACTCCACCATCAGTTGAGGTAAGGGCTGAAGATATTGCCGTAATTCCCTATACTTCGGGCACAACTGGAGTTCCAAAGGGTTGTATTCATACGCATTCAACCATATGGCCTACGATCTTGGGTTCAGTTATCTGGAATACGTTAGCGCCTTCTGCAGTAACCTTATCGTCGTTACCAGTATTTCACGTGACTGGTTTCGTTCATAGCTTAAACGCTCCATTATATATTGGGAGTACGATAGTTTTACTGACTATTTGGGATAGGGAGGCAGCCCTAGATGCGATAGAGAAGTATAAGGTCACCCATTGGACTAACATATCCACCATGGTTGTAGATTTGTTAGCTACACCAGGCGTAGAAAAGAGGAATTTGAGCTCGCTAATGCTGGTAGGTGGAGGAGGTGCTCCCATGCCTGAGGCTGTTGCTAGAAAGTTAAAGGAGTTAACTGGGTTAGATTATATTGAGGGTTACGGATTAACTGAAACCATGTCTCAAACCCATGTTAATCCTCCACAGAGACCTAAGTTACAGTGTTTAGGGATTCCACATTTTGGAGTTGACGCTTTAATAATCGATCCATCCACTGGTGAAGTGCTTCCACCTAATAGGGAAGGGGAAATAATAGTTAGGTGCCCTAGTTTATTTAAGGGTTATTGGAATAATGAGGAAGAAACTAGGAAGTCATTCATAACTGTTAATGGTTTAGAATATTTCAGAACTGGAGATCTTGGATATATGGATGAGGAAGGATATTTCTTTATCCTCGATAGAATAAAGAGAATGATAAATAGAGCGGGATATAAGGTATGGCCAACTAAGGTAGAAAACAAACTATATCAGCATCCGGCAGTTTTAGAAGCGTGTGTAGTTGCTACACCAGATCCGAGAACTAATGAGGAAGTTAAGGCGTATATAGTATTAAAACCAGAATATAAGGGGAAGATAAGTGCAGAAGAAATAAGGGAATGGTGTAAACAACACATGAGCGCTTATGAATATCCCAGGGTTATAGAATTTGTAGATTCATTACCAAAGAGTGGATCAGGTAAAATATTGTGGAGGATACTTCAAGAGAAAGAGAAAGGAATCAGTAACAAATAAGCTAATGAGAAGTTAGAGATTTTTTTACTAATACGAAGAATATTAATTACAATAGATCATGATAATTTTGAAGAAATACAGTTTATTATATGGCTTATATTGGGCTCGGCTATTCTTCTAATGTTGTCCTCCCCTAAAAGTTTAGATAACATTCCAAGATCTACCCTGGCAAACCAACTCACTCTAGTAATTTCCTCACCTTCCTCTAATCCCATGACGATATTAAACTTTATTCCAACCCCAGCAGATCTACCGTTACCGTTTATCTCTACACTAGTCTCTTTTTCAAGGATATTTGCAGTTATTAAGGCAGTTAATGTGCTCATATGGGGTATTTTCATTTGCGACACATCTAGCTTGAAATTCGCTTTAAATGCATTATTCATTACCTCATAGCTCTGTAATCCAGGGAGGCATTCTGCAAACTGCTTAGGATTAGTTAAGAATTCCTTAGCTGCGTTTATCTTTTTCTTTACCTCAAAAATTCCCTTAAAATCCATTTCCTATATCCTCCCCCTAGAAATTAGTGATAAAAAAATATATAGTGAACTTAAATACCTTTCCTCATCTAAGGATCCTTTCCTATCTAAAATACTCTTCACCACCGCTTTAGGTATCCCAATCCTTTCAGCGTAATCCAACAGATTAATATCTAGAGGGCTAATCAGCTTAGTCATTGCAGTTTTACTCACACTCTTTATGCCTAGCTTAGAAGAGACTAAATCAGCTACTCTTTCTCCAACTAGTCTACCAGTTGTAAACTTACCACCAATTACGGATACTAATCCTCTTAACCCATTTTCTTTTTCGTGATCAATTAATCTAAAATCCCTAGTAGCCTCTCTTGCAGAGACATCAATTCTAATTAAAGGTCTTATGGAGGCATAAGATCTAACTACCTTCATTTCCTTTAATTTTGGTATTAGGTAAGCTCCCTCACTTACTAACATATTAATATCTTCATCTGACATGGTGAAGTTGTCTGGATCCTCAATAATTGTAGCTGTAGTTCCTAGAATTGACGAATCAGCGTATGGTACAATTATGTCTCCATCAGAGGGCGGTCTCAATCTATTAATAACCATGTTGTTAACCCTTTGGGCAAAGACTGTCATAATTCCCGCAGTTGGCATTATTGGTATTTCCTCTAAACCAGCCATCCTTATAATTTTGAAGGACCAGGGTCCTGCTGTATTAACTATAAAGTCAGATTTTATCACGTTAGTAGTATTGTTTATTTTGTCGAAAACCTTAACTCCCTTAACACTATCTTTATCCCTTATAAACTCTACTACCTCATTATACGTTAAAATCTTAGCTCCGTTTAACGATGCTGTAACTGCAACGCTAGCCATTAGGTCGTAACCATAAACTACTTTGTCGGGAACCCAAATCGCCAGCTTTGTATCCCTATTAATAAAGGGTTCACTCTGTAACAACTCATTAACGTCCACGACTTTATGTTCGATTCCAACTTCTTTTAACGCTTTCATGAAAGTTTCAGAGAATTGTAGGTCATCGTTAGTAATGCCAAGAAATACTCCACCAGTATCTTTCACTGCATGAGGAGCAATTTTCGATATTATCTTATTCTCTTGAATACACTCCTTAGCGGATTCTGGATCAGATACCGCATATCTAGCCCCACTATGAAGAAGCCCGTGAAATTTTCCGGAAGTTCCAGAACCTATATCGCTTCTTTCTACCAGTATTATGTCAATTCCTCTTAACGCTAAATCTAAGGCAGTAAATAAACCGCTGATTCCTCCTCCAATTACTGTTACTGTAGATTTAATCTCCATAGTAATGTGTTACGAACCTAGCATTAAAAATGTTGATATTGGTAACTCGCTTATAGATATATCACTTGTAAATTTTGTTTTTTAAAATGTATCTAGTAATCAATATTACTTAGATATAAATCCAAATATCTTCCCAAAATGATCTAAAAGAGTTAAATATTAGTTAAACAAATAATTTTATTGTGCCTAATAGCTTCATCTTTGCAATAGATGAGGGAACAACAAGTGCTAGGGCAATAATCTACAATCAAGATTTAGAAATAGTAGGAATAGGTCAACACGAGTTCCCTCAGCATTATCCACAACCAGGGTATGTTGAACATAACCCCCATGAGATATGGAATTCACAAATGCTGGCCATAAAGGAGGCGATGGAAAAGGCAAAGATTGAGGGCAAGCAGATTACCGGAATTGGAGTGACCAATCAGAGGGAGACTATAATACTGTGGGATGTAAAAAGTGGAAAGCCAATTTACAATGCAATAGTTTGGCAAGATAGAAGAACTTCACATACAACAGATTGGCTAAAGGCAAATTACTTTAGGATGATTAAGGATAAAACGGGGCTAGTTCCAGACCCTTATTTTAGCGCATCCAAGATAAAGTGGATATTGGATAACGTTCCTAATGCAAGGGAAAAGGCTGAAAGAGGAGAAATAAAGTTTGGAACTGTAGATACGTATCTAATATGGAAATTAACTAATGGGAAAGTTCACATAACTGATTATTCAAACGCCTCAAGAACCGTGTTATTTAATGAATCCTATCTGTTTCGTTAATATTGGAAAGTAAAATACGCCAAGTAGTGATGCAACTCTACTAATTTCAGTAGCAAATCCTTGTCCAACCGCCCTAACTGGAGTTGGATATAGTTCAGTTGGATAAAATAATGTTACTGCTCCTGACCATTGTTCAAAGGCTACGAACAACATGAAATATGGTACTAATATTCCTCCAGTGACCTTATAAACTCCTCCTAGATAAAGTAATAGCGTCATGAAACCTAATCCAACTAGAAGTACCATTCTTCTTCATAAAGAGTCAACAAGGAGATCAGCAATAATATATCCTAAAATGGAAGCTCCAGCGATAGCCTGAGTCCCCAGTACTGCCTCATATTTAGATGGAAATGCAAATTCTTCAGGTAAAGCTGGATAATACAGACCATCCCATAAGCGGCAACATCAAATAGGAATCAAACACTAGTTACAAAAAGTGTAATCTTTAGTAGTTTTCCCTTAAATAAATCGGCTACACCTCTATTATCTGCAATTTCCCAGAACTTTGTTGAACTTTTCATCTCGAGATTGTTATTGGGAGTTGGAATAGGTGGAGATTTCCCATAAGTAGCATATTAATGTCTGAACTTTCACCTTCAAGATCTAGGGGAAGATATTTGACTGGGTCCGTAGCAATGTATTGGGTTGGTGTTGCAATTTCCGGAATCGTAACGTTATTTTTATTGCCTATCGGAAATTACTTCTGGAGATGTATTTTTAATTGGGTTTATGCCAAAAACTAAGAAGAAAAGATCGAGATCAATTATCTTATTTCTACCCATCTTATCTGATAACCATCCAAATAATATGGAGCCTGGTATCATACCAATCAACGATGCAGCTAACAATAAACTATACTGGGCAGTTGTTAAGGAGATCTGTTTATATATTACCGTAACCGCAAATGATATTGCGTTTAAATCGTAACCGTCTAGTAAAAACCTGCTGAAGCTACTATGAACGTTTTAATCCTTGTTGAAAGTTGAATATTATCGAAGTAGCTCATTGCAATTATCTCATTATTTTATAAATAAAAGTGTTTCTACGTGAAAAAGGTTCACTTGGAGAGATATTTCCAAGATAGTACTATACCGATTGTAGATAATATTAATGCGAATAATCCTAGATAAAGGAAGTCTAGGCCAAGATTAGTGCTTATTCCTAGCAATAATCCTCTTGCAACACCATTGGAATACGTTAATGGATTAATGTATGCTACTGGCTTTAACCAGTACGGCATTGATTTCACTGGATAGAATGCGTTGCTGGTAAAGAGTAATGGTAGGTTTAATAAATTCATTATTGCCATTTGGGACTCCCAACTTGTGACTCTCAGTGCCAGCATTAGGAATAGTGAAGATAATCCGAAAGCCATGAGAAACAATGCAGCGTAAACTCCTAGGAAGTCAAGAGGGTTAATTCCAGGATAGAAGGTCATTCCTAACAATATAGCTACTACAAGGACAATCGTAGCTTGCACTAGTGACCTTATTACAGCAGATAACACTTTACCTATTATTATATTCCCTCTGGCTACAGGAGTAGTTAGAATTCTATCTAGTACTCCCAATCTTCTGTCCCAAACTATAGACATACCGCTCTGCATCGATGTGAATAGCACTATGAAGGATAGCATTCCAGCCGCTAGGAAGGAGAAGTAATCACTAGTCCCGAAGGTCTGTTTAAGTATTTCTAAACCTATTTGATCTAACACTTGCTTTGGTATTGTTAGGCCAGGGATGTTATAGGAGGTCCCAGTAAAGATGCTACCTAGATTCATCGCTTTACCGAATATTCCTATCCAGAATATTGGCTGTATTAATGAAAGGAGAAGTATCACTGGAGCCTTATACCACTTCTTCAATTCTCTAGATGCTAAAGTCCACAAACCGTGAAAAACGGAATAGTTATTTTTTTCCTCCTCTATCATGTTCTCGCCCTCCTCATAGTTCTTCTAAATGCGAACATTTCTTGTGCGCTAGCATCTTCATCTCTCAGCCTCTTTCCAGTGAACTCCATATATACCTCATCCATTGTTGGTTCAGTAATTGACATTCTACTAACCTTAATACCATTTTTAACTAAAGACTCTAGGATCTCTGGAGCTTTCTCCTCACCATTCCTAACCTTAATTCTAATACCATCATTTGCTTTCTTTACATTTAATATTCCATCTATTGAGGAAACTACCTTAATTGCCAATTCGTCATTATTGGTCTGGAGTGAAACTAAATCCCCACCAATCTTCTCTTTTAACTCCTTGGGGCTTCCTATTGCTAAAATCTTTCCCTTATCAATAATTGCAATTCTATCCCCGTACATGTCAGCCTCCTCTAAATAGTGCGTGGTAACAAATATTGTCATCTTATATTCCTCCTTTAGCTTCATTATGTATTGCCATATTGCAGCCCTAGTTTGCGCGTCTAAACCTAACGTTGGCTCATCTAAGAACAGTATTCTAGGTCTACTTATTAGTGACATAGCAATTTCCAATCTCCTCCTCATACCTCCAGAATACGTTTCAACTTTTCTCTTAGCAGCATAAGTTAACTCAACCATTTCAAGTAACTCCTTAGATCTCTCCTCTGCTACTTTCTTTGGTATTCCGTAAAGTCCTGCCATCATCATCATGTTTTCCCAACCAGTCAAATCCTCATCCGCAGTGTATTCTTGTGGTACTACGCCTATTGATTGTCTAACATGTGCGGGCTGTTTTATTACATCATATCCATTAACAATTGCAGTTCCTTCAGACGGTGTTAATACAGTAGTTAACATTTTTATTGTGGTTGACTTCCCAGCCCCATTAGGACCTAGAAAGCCAAATATTTCACCCTCATATACTTCAAAATTAATGTGATCAACCGCAACGGACTTTCCAAATCTCTTAGTCAGATTTATAGCTTTTATCGCGAGATTACGCACCTTTAACGACCTCCTCTATTTCCTTTACCGCGTTCAAGATCCTCTCTTTATATTCAAAGAGTTTATTCTTTTCGACTTCCTTAAAGAATTGCGCTAGTCCTTCTAGTTCTTGTATAGAATCTTCAATGCTATTTATCTGCTTAATGGGTAAGATCTCCTTAATCTCCTCTATTCCTTTAACAGTGATCTTGTATTTGCCATCAGAAGTTCTCTCTATTGTTCCTTCTTCTACCATTTTATTAAGAAGTGGATATATTGAACCAGGAGAAGGTTTCCAAAAGCCCCAGCTCATTTTGTTAATATCATCGATAATGTCAATGCCTCTTTTTGGAGATTGCCATAGTAGCCAAAGGGTCATTAATCTTAATCTTCCTTTTTGTCTTACTATTAACTCACTCATACTATCAGAATCGATAGTAATAAATTTAAAGTTACCCAATTATCGGTATCGATAGTAATCATTGCAACCCTCTAGGGTTGTCTTAATAATCTTTAATTAGTAAATTCTAAATTTACTATTTTGTATCATTTTCTGTTTTTCTTTTGTTTATAACTTTTATCAGAATATGGTAAATTCTATATACGCTGTTTGTAGAGAATCAAGATTATATGATAAACTATTTTGCTAAAAGCGAATTAGATTTGGAGACTAAAAAATCAAATTCCTTATTAGTTTACGTTGTGTATTCTTAAAGAAAGATTCTGTAATATTAATCTTCATAAGGTTGGTTTTGAAATTGGATTCTTCTTAACCTAAAAAGTATTCTAGATAAACTTTAATAGCATGGGTACCCAGGAGTACCCATAAAATTCATCTTCGGTAAACCAGTTGATGAACCTTTTGATAGGGAAAACGAGATAAGGCAACTAGTTGAAATGGCAAATAGAAGGCAACCAACTACAATAATCGGTGTGAGAAGGATAGGAAAGACTTCGGTAATATTGAAAGGTTTAAAAATGGTTGAGACTCCAAAAGTCTATCTCTCTGCAGTGCTTTGTGGGCTATTTCAATTTATTTCATAAGCATGATATGATACATTAAGAATTTTTTAGTGATTACTATTTATTTCAACGTTATTCGCAAGCTCACACCCTAATACCCGGAGCTCTACCGACTACAGAATTAGCCAAGTGGACCATCCACGCGTAAGCCCAGAACTTGAGCTTAGCCTCAACCACTTGCCCTAAAAAACTCCTACGGGGCAATCCACGCAAAACAAGAGAACGAATAAAACCAAGTATTACAAGAGAAAAGGAAATAAACAAG
>Ga0081529_127251_pt1 | contig 47566 bp, 44 predicted proteins | sample EchGeymetagenome_FD_71012 | JGI IMG/M metagenome (GOLD analysis project Ga0081529, IMG submission 71012) | Ferrous microbial mat and aquatic microbial communities from Echinus Geyser, Yellowstone National Park, USA - transect B T=78-80 C v2... ...
AACGGGAGGGGGTCTCCGACCCCCTCGACTGCCCCTCAAATGAGGGATGTAGGAGCGAATAGATGAGGGGAACCCCCGCCCTTTAGGGCGGGGAGGAAGTCAGAGTATTGCATCCCTTCACTGAACCAGAGCAGGGGAGGTCTATTGATTTCACCCCTTCAAGCGGCCCTCTGAATATTCCCAACTTCCCCGAATCCCTGGGCGAACCTTGGGAAATCCAGGACTGGAAGGAGGTCAGATTCAGGATCGTAATAGTTAGGGTTTTGCTAGAGATCCATTAGTCCTATGTTTCACTACGGATCGTGGACCGGTGTAGAGACTAGATCCCAATCACTAAGGTGTGAGGATCACTGAACCTGGAGCTCTGCTGTACCCATTCACACCTCCAGCTGAGACTTCAACCCTACACTTGGATCGTTAATGTGAACTGCCCCGCCCTCCGGATGGGGTTCCCCGCTTCAAGGCCCCGCCTCGCCCAAGGGTAGGGGGCGGGGCCCCACAGGCTCTTAGGGCCGTTCCAGCCCTGATCTTCTGAGGATGTTTTAGGGAAGCGTTGTAGTCACGATCCAATACGAGACCGCAGTTGGGACAGGAAAACACTCTATCCTGAAGCGTTAAGTCCTCCCTCACGTACCCGCAGTTGGCACAGGCCTTGGGGGTGAAGGCAGGGTCGACCAGGATTACCCTCTTCCCGTACTTCTCGAAATGGCATTTGAGAAGGCTCTTGAGCTCGTGGAAGGAGACGTCGTGGAGCCTCATCCTCAACTTCCTTAATGATTTACCTACGAGTTCCCTCATGTGTATGTCCTCCATGACCAGGAGGTCGTAGTTCTTGGCAAACCACTTCCCAAGCTTCATGTACAGATCCTTCCTCAAGTCCTTCAAGTGCTCGTAGGCTCTGGCTAATTTAACCTTGGCCTTAAACCAGTTCTTGGACAGGAACTGCTTCCTCGAGAGGGCTCTATGTAGTCCCTTGATCTTGTCTACTGCCTTGCTCGTAAGGCCTCAGGTTGGGGGAATATTCCCCATCCGACGTAACCAGGAGCTCCTCCACACCGACGTCTAGAGCAACTACCTTGCCCGTATCCTCTAACTTGGGGAAATGGTACTCCATCAAGAAGCTTATGTAGAGCCTCCCTGAAGGCGTGAGCTTGACGACCACCCTCTTGACCAGGGGGAAGTCCCTGTGCGACAGGACCTTGAAGGTACCTAGGTGTGACAGCCTCAACGTGACCAACCTCGTCCTACCATTCCTTACCTCCCTGGTCCTTACCTCCCTGACCTTCAGGACCTTCCAACCGCTCTGAGGGTACACCAGGCTGTAGTACCTGTGGGGCTTCTTCTCCCTAGGGAAGCGTGAAGAACCCTGGAGGAACCTCTCCCCGGCCCCGTGGTAACGGTCTGCAACCTGTCAGACTACCTGGGAGTGCACGGCCTGGTAATCCTCGCCCTGCTTCCTCAGGGGCGAGCTGCCTCAACTCGGTTCGGGACAACCACCTACCATCCCTCTCCCGAAAGTACACGTCTGCCTAACGTAGGGTGTTATATATTTCTGATGCCAACTTCAACTGGGCCTTCAACGCCCTCGACGTTGTCTCGTTCACGTAAGCCCTAAGGCGGAACCCCACGTCGGGCATTGATATATGTTTACAGTAGTGTCATTTAAATTGGGGGGCTATCCATCCCTAGGAAGGAGTCCTCCGCTCCCCAAACCCCCCGAGAATATAAATCCTCTCAGTTGCTACTAGTCTGCCTTTTATGCCGAAAGTGGAAGGCACTATTACTCTCCCTTGGCTGGTCAATTTAAGTGCAACTCTGGGCGACTTGACTCTAATTTTCGGGTCCTTAATTACCCTACTCATTCCTATCCATTCCATGTATCCTATTTCCTCCCCTTGACCCATCTCCACCAAGTCCCTGTCCAAGACTTTATCGTACTTTTTAGGCTCACAAACGAAAGCGCTTATCACTAGAATGTCCCCCACTCCATATTTCAGTGAATTACATGCTATTACACTCCCAAAGTACACTCTCCTCCAGCTCGGTGGGACTTGGAGTGAGGGTTCTTCCTCTCCAATTAGAGTATGCCTGTTCAGATTGGACAGGCTTAAAGTGGCTTCGGTGGACTCCCCCTCATTAACTACTTGGCCTGGCTGGAGCTTAACGTATCCATCAGATAGGGCATAAGTCCCTATCATGTGGCTCTCAAAGGGTAGAGGATGGATGAAGATTTCCTGGTCTTTCCTCATAGCGATCACGGGCTGTATGGTGACCCTCCTCTTGTCAGCTCTTATCTCAGCCATGGCAGTTGCTTTGATGGTTGTCTCGAAGCTTCTGACTAACCCAAAGGATTCAGCTAGATATTTGCTTACCACTTCCTTAAAGATCACTATTGAGGAGACCGGATTCCCTGGGAGTCCGAAAACTGGTTTACCCTTGACTACCCCTAAAATCGCTGGTTTTCCCGGCTTCAGATTTATACCGTGGACCTTTATCTCCCCCAACTCCATTATGGCCCTATGTACCAAGTCCTTCTCTCCTGCGCTGGTCCCCCCTATGGCTATGACTAAATCGGCCTCCTCAACGCCCCTCAGTATAGCAGCCTTAACCTCACCATAGTCGTCCTTAACCAGAACTCTGCCAACAACCTTTGCACCCAGTTCCTCTGCCTCACCCTTCACGAAGAGGGAGTTGGACTCATAGACCTTCCCTAAGGGAATCGGACTTCCTGGTTCCACTAATTCTGATCCGGTGGAGACGATGAATATCCTAGGAGCCTTGATTACCTTAACCTTGCTTACTCCTAGAGATCCGAGCAGAGACATCTTAGTCGGAGATATGATTTCTCCAGGAAGGAGTATTGTCTCCCCTTCAACTATATCATCGCCTATCCAGGCTACGTTGTAGCCTAGGTTAACTCTTTGTTTCACCTTTACCTGATTCTCCGTTTGTTCCACTTCCTCAACCTTCACTACCGCAGTTGCGCCGAAGGGTAATGCTGAACCAGTGTCTACCTCAACGGCTTCATTCCCTGAGATCTCAAATTTGGGCTCTTCGCCTATGGAGATCTTCCCTATCACCTTGAAAGAGCCTGGTGAGAACTTGTGGTTCAGTGCAAACCCATCTACAGCGGATCTATTGAAAGGGGGTAAATCACTATGTGCCTTAACTAGTTCAGCTGAGACCCTGCCGGCAGCTTCCCACACCCCTATTTCCTCGGACTCCACAGTTCCAGCTAAGTCGAGTCTTAACTTAGCCAAACCTTCCTCAGGGCTTACTAGGTTATCTTCCCCTATTATTATACGCATAAAGAAAAACTCTCATTGCCTTAAATAAACTATTCAGTTAAACGTTAACTAGGGATACCTTGGCCAGCTCGTTTATTATCATCGCCACAGGCTCCCTTACTTGATCTTGAGGAAGCTGAGCCTCCTCGCTTATTTCCTGGACGATCTCGGATACGGTCTTCTCTCCTGTACACATGCTCCAAACGTAGTAAGCTATGGGGGCTAACTCGTAGACCCTCTCCTCATCCAGTTTCACGTAATAGTTTTCCCCCTCCTCCTCTTTTCCCACGAACTCCCCGGCTTTCGAGGGCCTTTTGTCCTTTATCTCATCGAAGTTATTCTTGTTCTCTTTCTCCGACATTACTCCTCTTCCTCCTCTTCTTCGCTCTCCTCCCTTCTCCTGAAGGGCCTCCTCCCCCTGAACTCCCTCCTAGGCCTATAGGTGTCAGGTGCAGTAGGGGAGTTCTCAGGTATTTCCTGTGCGCTTGGGATCGCGTTATCTTCTATTTCCGTTATCGTGCTCCTGTTCCCGGCGTTCAGCTGGACTTGACCCCTGAAGGCTGTGGTCCAAGCTCCATCTATCTTTATAACAGATCCTTCCTTTAGGGAGCCGGCTGCCTTTCCCCATAAGGTCAGCTTAGTTCTACCCGTATCGTCGCCCACAATTGCCTCGCTTATGACTCTAGTGCCGTTCCTGGTCTTGATGACCTTCTGATCCCCAGCTTCTAAAACCCGAACAGAAATAGATATGTTCTCCATCCCAGGTTTTAAATTACCTATCTTCTCTTCCATTTAGATCTACTCACATACGTTATAGTTTAACTTCCTGCGTTTTATATAAAAATCTTTTGATCGAGAAGACCCTAGCGGAATTCCTCATAGTCCACACTATGGATTAAAGCAAGAGATTAAGGGCGGCGAGCACTCCCTACTACTCACATTTAATTTTACGGGGGTAAGGAAGCTTAAGTCCCCTCTAGAGGCAGAGAAAGTCCCCTTATACTCTTCATTCCAACAACCTAAGCGATGATCAGACCAAGGCTGAAAGAGCTGGGCCTGCACCTTGGGGACTAGGAAAGGCATGTGGAGCGCAAACCCTCCGTAACCCGCACTGGGTAATACAGAAAGGTCCCATGGGATCTCCCCTTCCAGTGGATTCGGGATCGCCCGAGGAAGCAGGAAACCGCGAGGTAGGGATGCCTCCGCAAGGGTGGAGTATTTCGCTGTCTCAACCCTTCAGGGTAGGAGGAAGTCAGCCTATGTTCCCTATGAATCATAAACTTATTTTAGGGGGATCCAGATATCTCTTAACGGGCCCGTAGCTTAGCCAGGTAGAGCGACGGGCTTTTAACGCGAGGGAGAGACCCGTAGGTCCCGGGTTCGAATCCCGGCGGGCCCGCTTCAATTGCCTTATGGGTTGTGAGTATCATGTTAATTGCCACATAACCTAGAAAACCAAAGATTAGTAATATTATTACGAAATTAATTATTTTCAATAGGATTGGTGGAAGATATATCTTAAAAATTTCTAATTTATAATTTAAAAAAATAATAGCATATGAAATGATTATTATAGATATAGAGGCTGCTAGCAGTAAAGAGCCAATGACTCTGGTTAGGTTGATTCTGACCAAATCTAGCCCCTCCCATCCCTCCCTAAACCTTCCTCCCCGTCCGGCAATAGCCTAGATCTCATGTAATTCTCAAACTCTCAGCCTCCTTAATGCACTCACATACGCTTAAATTAGACCACTTTCCCAATCTACCTACGCTGATCACCCAATCCACCTCCTCTTTCGGGGTCCCCACTAGCAGTCCTTCCCTGAAGATCCTGGTCCTTAAACCCACTACCCGATCCTGTTCTATTAATCTTCTCCTCTTGAGATCCCCCCTCAACCTAATCAGGTAATCAGGCGGGAATTCCCTAAGCTCGTGGAAGAAACTAAACGCGTAATATACGTCCAGCCCCTCCACGAGGTGTTGGAACCTGAGTATGTAGGAGAAAAGCGTCCCATCACCTCCATCAACGTAAAAGTCCCAATGCTCACCCGATCTGTGCGCAACTATTAAGGTCACTGCCACTATTATGGAATTTAGATCCTCTCTAATGCCGATCAATCTATTCAGCTTCTCCCTGGAGCCTGCATTGATTATAGGGTCAGCTTTGAACACCTCCCCTCTGTTAGTCCGGATCATCCCCTTGCTCACCTCAATTGGGAAACCTCTGAACACCCTCACTCTTTTCGAGAGGGACTCCGTTAGCTCCTCCAATGAAGCTAGGTAAACGCGATCTGCGAGGGATGCGGAAATCCACTTCACCTCATCAAGAGGAAGCATTCCTCCGGTCACTTTCTCCTCTAGGTGCTCTTCCTTCCTCCAAATCCCATACCTCTTCAGCACCTTCACCTTCACTCCTTTACTTGCTAATAGATCAGCGCAGCTCTGATCTACTGAAATAGGCAAAGCAGGGAGGGTAGAACCAGCTATCTCCTCTGTGCCTATAACTCCTCCTACGCGGGGCTGCTCCTCTAGAACCGGTCTGCCGAGCTTATATGAGACCAGTAGCCCTGTTAAACCTGCTCCTATTATCAGGGCGATCCTCCTCTAACCTCTCCTCATCCCCTTCTGCTCATCCTCTCCAATATGGTCACTAATCCCGCCCTGATCTTCAGGTAGAGGACTTCATCGGTTACATTATTTATATTAATCTCTTTAATATTATTATTATCAGTTATTATTTCATATTCTATCTTACTGCCCGACCTCTCTGAATCCAGTAACCTCTGAATGGCGTTGAGGTAGGCTGGTGACTGCTTCCACTTCCTGATCAATAGTCTGACCACGGGAGGAGTGAAGTATATCTCCCCTATCACTTCACCGGTTGAGCTCTTTATGTAATCCACCGACGCCTTTTTGCCCACTACCTTTGGAACTCCAGCCTCCAGGATGCTCAATAGGTACTCATAGTACTCTATTTCCTTCCTTAGGGCATTTACTTTGGCTTCAAGGAACTTCTTCAGCTCCTCGATGTCTACTTCCATTAACTCACCTTCATCAATCTATTTAAATACTCCGGGCGAACTCCCTATAAAATCGAAATGACAGTGAGGGTTGCCGTAATAGGAGGTTCGGGTTACACCGGCGGGGAGCTGCTGAGAATTTTGATCACGCACCCTGAAGTTGAGGTCACCGCGGTGACCTCAAGGGAGTATGTCGGTAAACCCATATCCCAGGTCCACCCCAATCTAAGGGGCTTCTACTCCATGAATTTCGTGGAACTCAACCTGAACAGGGTTGGCGATAAGGCTGAGGCTGTATTTGTCTCAGTGCCCCACGGAGTGTCGGTCAACTACACCCCAAAACTCCTAGAGATGGGGCTACAGGTGATAGACCTGAGCGCTGATTACAGGCTGAAGGCACCGCATTTATACAAGGAGTGGTATGGTTTCGAGCATCCACAGCCAGACATGCTGGAGAAGGCGGTTTACGGTCTGCCTGAGCTTCACTTCGATGAACTCAGGGGAGCTAAACTCATAGCCTCCCCAGGCTGTAACGCCACTGCATCGATTTTGGCTCTGGCCCCCCTGATTAAGGCAGGTCTAGTTGAGTCAACGAGGTTCGTAGTCGATGTGAAGGTGGGGAGCAGCGAGGGCGGCATCAATCCCACTCCAGGGAGCCATCATCCAGAGAGGGAGAACGCCATAAGGCCCTACGACGTAGAGGGTCACAGGCACTCCGCTGAGGCTGAGCAGGAACTAAGTAGAGTAGCAGGTAGTGAAGTTAAGGTCAGCATCATTCCTCACGCCGTGGGTAGTATAAGGGGAGTCTTAGCCTCTGCGCACTCGTGGCTGAGGGAGGGGGAGATCGATGATTTCAAGATCTGGAGAGCTTACATCGAGTTCTACAGGGGAAGGAAATTCATTCGCATAATAAGGGGTGGTATACATCCCTACCCTGATCCTAAGTATGTGATAGGAAGCAACTTCGCCGACCTAGGTTTCGCCGTGGAGAGGAGAGTCATGCGCATAACCTCCTTCGCTGCTATTGATAACATGATGAAAGGGGCAGCTGGACAAGCTGTCCAATCCTTCAACGTATCTAGGGGGTTCGACGAGATGTCCGGACTTAGAACACCCGCTCTGAGGCCTGTTTAAGATGATAGTGGTGAAAGCTGGAGGGAGGGTAATAGACAAGGGATTCAATAGTTTAGTGAAGAGCGTAGCCAAATACAGCGGTAAAGCGATCATGGTTCACGGCGGTGGGGATCAAGTAACTGCCTATTGTAAGCGATTAGGAATAGAACCCGTGTTCGTCACTTCCCCTCAGGGTATAAGGAGTCGTTACACCACCAAAGAAGAGTTGGAGGTTTATGTAATGGTCATGAACTTCATAAACAAGAGGCTAGTGCTGGGTTTGAGCTCCTTAGGGAAGAAAGCCTTGGGTATATCTGGAGTAGACAGTTCCACGATAATAGCTGAGAGGAAGAAGAGGATCGTAATTTTAGACGAGAGGGGAAAGAAGAGGATCATTGAGGGTGGATACACGGGAAAGGTCACGGCGGTTGCTGCGGACACCTTAAGTGCGCTGAGTTCCCTAGTCGACGTCTTGGTAGTTTCTCCCATAGCCTTGGACCCCTCAGAGGGCATTTTGCTTAACGTAGATGGAGATCAGACAGCCTTCGCTGTGTCCTCGGCACTTAGGGTGGAGATCTTGATCCTACTCACCGATGTACCTGGAGTTCTGATTGAAAATGAGGTAGTGGGAAGACTTTCAGTTAGTGAGGCCAAGGAATTGGCACAGAAGATAGGACCTGGTATGAATAGGAAGCTGTTAATGGCTGCGGAAGCTGTGGAAAAGGGGGTGGGTAAGGTGATCATATCCTCTGGGTTAACCGAAGATCCCATAGGGGACGCGTTAGCGGAGCGCGGGACAGTGGTAAAATGAGGGCGCCCGACGACAACGACGTCAAGATCCTAGAGACCCTGAAGAAGAACGCCAGGACCCCCTACACGTCCATAGCCAGGGACTTAGGAATAAGCGAAGCAGCGGTGAGGAAGAGAATAGAGAGGCTAATACGTCTAGGCATCATAAAGAGGTTCACAATAGAGTATGAGCTAGAGAACGAAGTGAGGGCACTGGTCTTCGTTAAGACAACTCCCCCTATTCCCACACCGGAGATCTCAAAGAAAATAGTGAAGATCCAAGGGGTCGAGATGGCCTTAGAGACCACCGGGGAATTTGACGTAGTTGTGTTAGTAAGAGGGCCTAACATCGCTTCGATCAACAGGAGTATTGACGAGATCAGGTCAATTCAGGGGGTTTCAGGAACAAACAGTGCGATCATCCTTCGCCTTTGGTACTGAGTTTGAGATTACGAAATTCGAATCACGCGAGGCTACCATAAACTTTTCTACTGCTTACTTCGACATTCACCCTATGGTAATGGTTAAATGTCCCGTGTGCGGTGAGCAAGTCTCAGTCGACGACAATGCCCTACCTGGCGAGATAGTTGAGCATGAATGCGGAGCGCAGCTTGAGGTGTTCAACGATCACGGTAAGCTCTCACTGAGACTGGCGGAACAGGTAGGTGAGGACTGGGGAGAGTGAAAATAGGGATATCCTATGACGTAATAAGATGGGAGGAGAAGGATCTACTTCAAGCCATAAGGAGATACGGAAGTACCCCAGTTCCCATTTACCTGAAGGATTTCCACCTCACTACAGAAGAAAGGCTAGAGGACTCTCCGGACCTTATAGTGCAGCGCAGCGTGAGCCATAAGAGAGCTCAGCTTTCGACCCTGGTATTCGAGGGTATGGGGCTCAGCGTAGTGAACCCCTCGACAACTCTCCTGCTTTGCCAGAACAAGCTTCACACCACTATACAGCTCTCCGTAAACAAGATCTCCACTCCTAGAACTGGAATAGCTTTCGACGAAACCTCAGCACTTAAACTGGCCTCAAAGATAGGCTATCCGGTAGTTCTAAAACCAATAGAGGGAAGTTGGGGCAGAATGACAGCTAAGGCCTTGGACGAAGACACTCTGAGGAGCTTGCTGGAATATCAAAGGTACACTAATACTTACTACAATAACGCATTTTACCTCCAGGAGTTCGTGAAGAAACCTGACAGGGACATTAGGGTTTTCGTCATAGGGGACGAAGCTCCAGTGGGGATATATAGGGTAAACGAGAGGAACTGGAGGACCAACACCGCGCTGGGCGCTAGGGCTGAACCGCTTAAGGTGGACGAGGAACTTGAGGACTTAGCGCTTAGGGTGAGGGAAGTGGTGGGAGGCCACTTCTTGGGAGTGGACATTTTTGAGGACAAGGAGAGGGGTTATTTGGTGAATGAGGTGAACGCCGTTCCTGAGTATAAAAACACGGTTAGGGTTACTGGTTTTGACGTTTCAGGGAAGCTGGTCTCGAAATTAACGGAGGTGATCAAGAGGTGAAGTTCGTAAGGTTCTACCAGGACAGGGGCTTGACCATAGTTAAGGGAGAGGGCCAATACGTATGGGACGATAAGGGACAGAAGTACTTAGACCTTCACGCGGGTTACGGCACTGCGTTCCTAGGCCATAGGAATAAGGTTGTAATAGAATATATGCAAAAGCAGATGGAGCGGATAACTAACTTGACCACTGCATTCGATGTCCCCATAAGGGACGAAATGCTGAAGGAGCTCGATAAGGTGAAACCAGAGGGTATGGAGTACGTTTATTTGCTGAACAGTGGGACTGAAGGGAACGAGTTGGCGCTGAAGATAGCTAAGAAGTTAACCAAGAGGAGGAAAATAGTTGCTTTCAAGAATGGCTTTCACGGGAGGACTATGGGCTCGCTCTCTGTAACCTGGAACAGGAATTACAGAGAGCAGTTCGGTCCGATGCTTCAAGAAGTGGAGTTCTTAGACTACAACAATGTGGACGGACTGAAGCTGATTAATGAAGAAACGGCAGGCGTAATAGTGGAACCAGTTCAGGGGGAGGGGGGAGTGGTTCCAGCCAAGCAAGAGTTCATGAGGGAACTCAGGACTAGGACAGAGTCTTCGGGCTCGCTGCTCATAGTGGATGAGGTGCAGACCGGATTCGGAAGGACTGGAGAGATCTGGGGACACCAGCATTACGGCGTGAAGGCCGACATAGTAGTTGCGGGCAAAGCGATAGGAGGAGGATTCCCAGTGAGCGCAGTTTTCCTCCCAGAGTGGATAGCCCAGGGATTAGGGGAGGGCGATCACGGTTCCACTTATGGAGGGAACCCGCTGGCCTTGGCTGCTGTGACCGCGGCCACCAAAGTCCTAACCAACGACTCAGTTCATCAAAAGGCTAAGGAGAAGGGAGAGATCTTCATGAAGGTGTTGAGCCAAGGGCTCCAAGGGATGAAGTCGGTCAGGGAAGTAAGGGGGAAAGGCCTAATGATAGGCATAGACTTAAGGTTCAACCCCTCACCGGTCATAAAGGCAATGCAGGACTCCAAAGTCCTTTGCCTCAAGGCAGGTTCCACGGTGGTGAGACTCCTCCCACCCTACGTTATTACGGAGGAGGACATGGAAGTGACTGTGGATGTTGCCAGAAAAGCAATACGTGATCTCGAAACTTCGAAAGGTATTGCTTGATCTGCTCTCAGTTTACACTCCCTCAGGAGAGGAGTTCAAGGCAAGACGAGTCTTCGAGGACTTATCGTCTTGGTTAGGGATTAAATTGAAGGTGACTCCAACGGGCTCCTTCTATCTGGGAGAAGGTTCTCAATTACTCCTTGCATCCCACATAGACACTGTCCCAGGGGAAATAGAGGTCAGGGAGGAGAACGGCACGATCTACGGGAGGGGTGCAGTAGACGCTAAGGGACCCCTAGCGGCTATGATAGTGGCCGCTTGGATGGCTAAGCTTGAAGGCAGGAAAATCACTGTTTCAGCTTTAGCTGATGAGGAACTCTCTAGCAGGGGAGCCAGGGAGCTCGCGAGCTCCGGCAGGAGGTTCAAATTCGCAGTGATAGGTGAGCCAACCTCCACTTCTAATATAGCAGTGGAATACAGAGGCTCTCTTCACTTAGACGTTACATGCAGGGGAGAGAGTTCCCACTCGTCCTCGGCTCAGAGTAACCTCATTGTCGAGCTGTGCAAAAGGGTGCTGGAAGTCTACAGAGGTCCAGCAGGATACGACGAAGTATCCATTGTCCCCACCATATTTAGGGCGGGAGACGCCCTAAACGTAACTCCAGCTGAGGCCTACCTTCACCTGGACGTTAGGTACTCCCACAAGGTCAGCTTCGAGGGCTTCTTCCCTAAACTAAAGGAGGCCTTCTCCCAATGCGACGTAAGGGTAGTAGATCATACACCTCCAGTTAAGGCCGATGTTAATGGTGAACTGGTTAAAGCCTTAATGAGGGCTATGGTGAGGCAAGGGATCAGACCTAAGCTAGTGAGAAAGAGGGGAACTAGTGACATGAATATATTATCCTCGATCACGGATGAGGTGGTCGCCTATGGACCAGGGGATTCAACTTTAGAGCACACCTACAAGGAGAAGATAAGCCTGGAAGAGCTATATATAGGTGCAATGGTTTATAAGAGATTGATAGACGAGATATGCGGAAATCTAGACTGTTCTCATTAGTGAAGTCGCCAGCCTATGCAATTTACAAGAGACTCCTTTGGCATCAAATAAAGGACGGTCCTATCCCTCACCACGTAGGCATAATCCCGGATGGGAACAGGCGATGGGCCAGAAGTAATGGAGTGACCTATAGGCAGGCTTATGAAGAGGGGTACTTGAAGATCAAGGAAGTCCTCGGCTGGTTGCTTCACTTGGGAGTTCCCAACGTGACTATTTTCGTGCTGTCCAGCGAGAACTGCTCAAAGAGGAGCAGGGAGGAGCTGAATATAATTTTGGACTATTTGAAACGAGGACTCTCTGATTTACTTCAGGACGAAATAATCTTCGATAACCAGGTTAGAATAAAGGCCATAGGTAACGTGGATTTCCTGCCCGAGGAACTTAAGGATTTACTGAAGGAGAGCATAAGGAGGACCGAGAAATTCAAGGACAGACTTCTGACCCTTGCTATATGCTATGGAGGGCGACAGGAAATAGTGGACGCGGCAAAGAGGATAGCAAGGGATTACAAGGAAGGTTTAATAGACCTGAACTCGGTTAATGAGGAGACCATAAGGAAATACTTCTACCTGAACGAGGTGAGTGACATAGACCTGGTCATAAGGACTTCCGGCGAGATAAGGATAAGTAACTTCCTATTGTGGCATATAGCGTACTCTGAACTCTACTTCTGCGACGCTTATTGGCCCGATTTTAGGCAGATAGATCTGTGGAGGGCCATAAGGTCGTATCAGAGGAGGAAGAGGAATTTCGGAAGCTAAACTTATTTAACGGAGTGCCCATGTGGTGTGAGTGAGGACTTATGACAATATATCAAGGATCAGACTTGAGAAAGGTCAGTGGAGGGGAGAAAGCCAGGTATAGGGGAAAAAGGAAGTATGAATTGGGCAGCCCCTTCACCTCTACCACTTTAGCCCCTGAAGAGAGAAGGGAAGTCGAGAGGACCCGCGGGGGTAATCTGAAAGTGAGACTCGAGCACGCTCTCTACGCTAATGTATTTGACAGGAACAACAGGACTGCAAAGAAAGTGAGGATCTTAGAGGTCCTGGAGACCCCCCCCAATAGGGAGTATGCCAGAAGGGAAATAATAGTGAAGAGTGCTAAGATAAGGACAGAGGCAGGAATAGCGCAGGTCATATCTAGACCTGGACAAGACGGAGTTGTAAACGCCGTATTATTAAGTGATCAGTAGTGCCCCTTAGGGAGCTCAAGGGTAACAGAGTGATCATATGGCGCAGTTACATTGAAGCCAAGAGCAGGAGTAAAGGGAGGAGAGTAAGAGAGAAAGCCTGTGGGAAGTTCGAGGAACTGTTTAAGGCTGCGGAGCAATTGGGCCTCCAACCCCAAATTTTACAGGGCAAGCAGTATCCCCGAGACAGGAGGCTCAGGGACGCGATTGAAGTCAACAAAGTGAGAAGTAAATCCAACACCCTAAGGCTCATGTGCGCTAAAGTAGCAGAAGGAAATAAGGAAACCTAGGTTGGGCCTGGCTTCAGCGAGCTAGGGTTCAGAATACGGTGTGGAGTATAGATAGGGAAAGAAAGGGACTGTAAGAGGGGTTTGGGCTTCATTGAATTTTCATGAATCTGTATCCGATCCTCACCCCTTGGGCTCCACCGAAGTCGGGTCAACCCTTTCCTCCGCCCCCTCAGCGGAGTGACCCCAACCCAACGGAGTGTTTCTATCCCATGGGGGGAAATCCGCGCGTCTTCAGCTCACCGTCACACCCAGTCGTGTTTCCACCCGTCTGATGTGGCCGTATTTCTGTTCGTCGAAAGATAATATAAAACGGTTTATTGGGGACCGTTAACCACGGCGAACTTCCAACTGATGACCGACTCTGCCCACGAGGGCGGGAGGGACGAGGCAGATGGAAGGGCAGTGCGTTACCCTGGACTAACCCCAAGGAGTTGAGGGTGACAGTGTGACCCCTCAAGAAGTGCTAGCGGCGGAATTAAAAGAGAGTGAAAGTGAGGAGGAGTTACGCCACGAGTGAACACTCGCTACGCCGTTAGCCTGAAAGCTTCTACGATCCCTTCACTTCTCCTGTCTCTTCTATTACCTCCCTTAATTTGTTCACGAGCAAGTCGAACCCAGGCCTTAAGGAGATCCTTATGTGTCCTCTCCTTAGCCCCTTGAAGTCCTTACACGACCTGATCAGATATCCCTCCTTCAATAACCTCCTCTTCATCGCCTCGGAATCCACCGGGGTCTCCAGGAGGACGAAGGGAGCTCTAGTCTTATAGACCTTGAGGCGATCCAGAGACCTCAGCCCACTAATTGCTTCCCTTAAGTAATCCCTGGTTTTATCCATATGGGCTCTATATTCCTTCACGCTTAGGTTAGACAAGAGGAAATAGGCCAAGCTATTGACCCTCCAGGGCGGCATCCTCTTCTCAAACGACCTGACCCCTTTCCCGGCCACAAATCCGATCCTGAGACCTGGAACGGAGAGTGATTTAGTGAAGGAGCCGATCACCATTAGGTTAGGGAAATCCTCTATGAGTTTGATGTGGGAACGGGCTAAGCTCAGATCAACGAAGGATTCGTCCAGGAAGAGCCTTTTACCTGACTCTAAGTGGGCTAGAATCTCACGCGTGCTCACCTCAGATCCTGTGGGGTTAACCGGGTTGCTGGTGATCACAGTGTCGCCCCTCAGATAGTATAGGAATTCGTTAGACGTCTCCATCGCGTAATAGCTCCTGCTCCTTGGTAATTCACCGAAATTTGGCTCTGGAACTTCGCCCTTAGGGATGTAATATAGAGCCTCAGAGGCTCCATTGGTTAGGGCAATGTACCCCGGGTCTATTCCATATATCTCAGCCACTCTCTCCTTGGCTGCCTCGTACTGGTCGGGGTAATAACGGTACACCTTGAGCTTCATGGCCTCCTCTAGGATTTCCTCAACGAATCCAGGCGGACCCAGCGGATTGAGGTTGACGCTGAAGTCACTCAACTCCTCAGGTCTACCTTGGACCCACCTGGCTCCTCCATGCGAGGATCTGGGCATCCTAATCCAAAGAATAAGTGCCGCGGCCGGGATTTGAACCCGGGTCACGGGCTTTCCCCGCTTCTGACATGAGAGGCCCGCATACTTGACCGGGCTATACTACCGCGGCGTTCAACCTCTCCTTGACTTGGGATTAAAAACTTTGTTCTAGGGTGGTTTCACGTCTATAGCCGCCACTGGGCACACATTCACGCAGGCCATGCAGAATATGCAGGCCTGTTCATTCACGGGGTCCGCCTTCTTCTCCGATACCGGGTGCCCCGGAGTCTCGAACCACTGGAAGACGTTGACCGGGCAAGCGGTTATACAGGAGCCGTCTGCGTTACATATATCGAAGTCTACCCCCACTATAGTACCGTGTATGCCCAGGACCTTCGGAGCCTCCACTGGCCCATAGACCTTATGCCCTGCGTGTTCCTCGACCACCTGTCTTGCGGATCTGTAGTTAGGATCTATACCCATCGAATCACCGAGAGACTAGTTCAGTTTAATTTAAAGAGAGTTACCCCTAATCTATTCGGGAGCCTTGATTTACGTGTATCTGACCACCGGAGTTAAGGGGGACAGTTTAACCAAGATCTCACAGAACTCCTCAGTAACTATCTTGGATCTGAAGGAAAGGAGAGAGGGATTTAGGTGCATAATAGAAGTGAAAGCCGACTCGCCCGAATCCTTCGAAGAAGTCGCTAGCTTCTTCGAAACGATCCAGCGTGTCTCTAGCACTAAGGCGCTAGGAGTCATGAGCGTTAAGGGGGAACCCTTTGAGACCGTGGCTAGGTATACCATAGTGAACGCTAGTGTCAAGGGGGGGAAAGTGAGGTGGATTCTACTCATAAACGATTACACGGAGTTGAGGTCGCTCTTGAACGGGTTAATAGGCAAAGGCATCGAGGCCAGGGTTGACAAAGTGATCAAGGTCAAATCCGTGGATCCCCTCACAGCTAGACAGGAACAGGTACTGAGGATAGCACTTGAAGCAGGATACTATGATTTCCCTAGGAGGATAAACCTTAAGGATCTGGCTAACAAACTCGGTGTCAGCCCTTCCTCTCTCTCCGAGGTACTCAGACGAGCTGAGAGGAATGCATTAATGAGGTATTTCAGGGAGAGGGAGATATAGAAGATCGCGTTGGATCGTTGATGCCTCATTAGCCCAAATACCTATGAGGGATCAAGGGAAGCCTTGAGCTGCGACAGTGGGCCGCGAAAAACTACGGAGCTTTAGGGATGTTTTTAGAAGGTGTTCCTCCCCATCAGAAACAACCTAATCATATACAACCGTTAAGGACGGACTTTCTTTCCTTTGAAGCCGCCGGCGGGATTTGAACCCGCGACCACCGGCTTACAAGGCCGGCGCTCTACCGCTGAGCTACGGCGGCTCCCTCCATCACTTACCATGACTACGCCCCAGTACTTATTAATTTCGTCCCTCGTTTTCTAGCCTGGCAAAGCTAAAAACTCAAACAGGATAGGCACTCAGTGAGTACTCGAGTAGGCAAATTGAGAGATCATATCGTCCCAGAACGAGTCATGGGTCGGACTTTCATCTAGACATCCATACCAGCTCCTCACAGCCGATCCTCGGTTACGCACCTAAAGTAGATCCTCTTTTTCCACCCATCATCTGGGTTAGGGAAATCCGCTCTAAAGTGAACCCCCCTGCTTTCCTCCCTCAACAGCGCAGCCTCTACCATCATCCTCGATACCAGAGAAGCGTTAGACTCCTCGTCGAGGGAGCAAGTATCATAGTTACCGAGTTGGTTTAAGTATTTCCTGAGCATAGAGCCTTCCCTCACTATCCCTGCGTGAAGCCAGTTATCCCTTCTGAGCCTCTCTAAACCAGGTTTGATTCCCCTCGTTAGGACAACTGTTCGAAATTCCTGACCATCGAGGTTTAGGCCCACCCACTGATCTATGTGATCACCAATAGTGACTCCCATAACCAAACCCTCCATTAGGGAGTTGCTCGCTAACCTATTGGCACCGTGAAGACCTGTATCGCTTACTTCCCCCAGGGCGTAAAGGCCTTCAACGGAGGATTCTCCCCTCTCATTAACCCTTATCCCACCTATCGTGAAATGAGCCACAGGAAAGATCTCCACTCTCTTAGAACCATTATCCCTTAGTGAGAGTGAAAGGGATGGGAACTTACGGTGGAAATCCTCGATTTCGCTCCAATCCAAGAAGACCCTATTCCCCGCTAGCAAATGGGAGTAAATTATTCGAGATAATATATCACGTGGTGCCAACTCGCCGCGATCATCGAAATCAAGGACGAACCTGCGTCCATTCTGATCAACTATTCTAGCTCCCTCACCACGTAAGGTCTCACTGAGAAGTAGAGTCTGGGGTCCTATTTTGGTGGCGGTGGGATGAAATTGGACGAACTCCATGTCCGAGATCACCGCGCCAGCTCTACAAGCTATTGCAATTCCTTCCCCTGTGGACGAAGGGGGATTGCTCGTGTTGGAGAATAGGTGGGCGAAACCACCAGTGGCTAAGATCACCTTCTCTACCTCTAGAAATCCTCCTCTCTCCGTGTAAACCCCCTTAACTTTACCGTCAATAACCTTAATCTTAACCAGTCTATCCAAGGCCAGAGGGATTTTCAATTCTTTAACTTTACGAAAGAGGAAGTCCCAAAGTGCTCTCCCCGTCTCATCACCTACATGTAGGACCCTCCTCCTAGAATGTCCAGCCTCTAACCTCAAATCCCTATCGAACCTGAACCCCCAACCCTTTAGCTCCTCCACGGCCTTCGGAGCTAGGGAGACTAAGTGTCTCACTACACGCTCGTCGCAGAGACCCCCTCCAACTTCTGTTGTGTCCTTTATGTGCAATTCGGCCGAGTCATCCTCGGAGACTGCAGAGGCCATTCCTCCCTTAGCCCAATAGGTAGATCCCCTCTCTTGTTTCGTCAAAATGCGCACCCTGAACCCCCTCATTTTCAAAGATATGGCTGCACTCATCCCAGCCACTCCAGTACCCACGATCAAGATCATGGCCGAACTTTTGTTCGGGAAATTTAAAAGTGTGAGTAAAACGAAGATCCCTATGTCGAACGTATTAATGGTTAAGAAAATGTTGGACTTCCTAGAGGAAGACGTTTACCCCTGGGATGTGTCGTCCATAGGACTCAGGGGAATTACAGCCAAGGCATGGGTAAGAATAAAGGAGGATGCAATAGTGTGCGGAACCTCCATAGTCTCAGCATTCCTAAGGCAAATGGGTTTATCCAAACTGAAAGAGGTACAAGAGGGTACTCGAGCTAGAGCTGGCCAAGTGGTAATGGAGTATGAGGGCGATGCCGAGCTGATCCTAACCACCGAGAGAGTCATACTAAACGTAGTATCCAAGATGAGCGGGATCGCTACAGCGACCAGGACTTTAGTGGACAAGGCGACTTCGGTTAATCCTAGGGTGAGAATAGCGGGGACCAGAAAGACGACGCCTGGATTTAGGATCTTCGAGAAATACGCCATCCAGGTAGGCGGTGGGGACCCACATAGGTTTAACCTGGGCGATGCTGTCCTGATTAAGGACAATCACATAGCTCTCCACGGAAGCCTAGAGGAGGCCGTGAAGTCAGTGAAGGGGAAGGTAAGCTTCACTAAGAGGATAGAGGTGGAGGTGACGACGCTGGAACAGGCTAAGAGGGCCTTCTCGCTCGGAGTGGACGCAATATTACTGGACAACATGTCCCCCAAGGAGGTTGAAGAGGTAGTGAGAGACCTGGGAGGAAGGGTAATACTGGAGGCTTCTGGGAGGATAAACCCTGACAACGTGGTTGATTACGCTAGGACTGGAGTCGACATTATATCCAGTGGTTATATAACCCATAGCTCACGTTCCATTGACTACAGCCTCGATGTTGAAAGGATTTAGGGACGGACGATCTTTTAGAGCTATATGGCTCAGTGATCTTAAGGTTCGTCTTCAGCTGAAGAGAGGGACAGTGAGCACTGATCCTTGCATTACTTCTGGGTGCATTAGTTTCCGTTCGTCCCTACACTTTTGTCCACTCATTTTATCTTCATTCACGATCGAGTGTAGGGACTCAACCCTCAACCACCTACCCAACTTCAAGGTAGGTGGGTCATGGGACTCCTTCGAGCCCAACTGCGCGGGGCTCACATATCTGCTGTCACTCTCACCCCTTTGGGTGGAGCCCACATCGAGCGAGAGATCACCTTTTATCAATGGGAAATCCAGAATCATGAATACAAAAACATTTCTATTAACGTAAAAAGATTCAGCCCTCTCTGACTGGAGGGATCTTTCACCTCCTTAAACAGATGATATTCCCAAAAACTCTAACACATATAAAAAGATTATCTTCTAGCCAGGATGACTATTGCTATGATCACTATGATTACTACTACCGCTATTACTATGTAGACTGGGAATCCGCCATGCTGAGTGCTGCTTGAGGTGGAAGTAGTCGTAGTGGAAGTGCTCGTCGAAGTGCTGGAAGAGGTGGTGGAAGTGGTCGAAGTGCTGCTTGAGGTGGAAGTGCTGGTGGATGGAGTGGTGCTACTCGTAGTAGTCGAGGTAGTAGTGGAAGGACTCAAGAAACCCGTAGTGATCGTCCCTGAAGGGGTGATCTCGGTCACCTTGATGGAGTATAGCTTTCCCACGAACTGCGCTGGAACTGCGACCTCCACCGAGTTGGGCGTAAAGGCCCAGGGCACTGCTGGAGAGGAACCGTAGTAGTTGGATCTAACCGTGAAACCGTAGAGACTGGACTCCCCTCTCAATTCCGAGAGGGTCACTGGAATAGCCCCTTCACTTCCGTTAAGTAAAACCTGGTACTGGTTTGTGTAGGAGAACGGTGTACGGATGTAAACTAGGAAGTAACCCTGGACTTGCCCCACGCTCCCCGATATTCCATTATTGGAGAAGTTGAAGAGTGGGGAGGGAACTTCCATGCTGTTCAAGGGAACTCCGCCCGTTATGTAGGAGAGGTTGAGCACCACCATGACTCCAGTACTCCCTGTTAATGCCCCCGGGACGCTGTAGTTATACATATCTGCATCCACGTAGAAGTAGTATAGCCCGGCGGGAGAGCCTGGCGTTAGGTTGGCTGCGAAGAGGTACTCGTAGGGGGAGGACTGGAGATTATAGGAGGAGACGAAGGGGTTAAGGGTGGAGGAGTTCCACGGCTTATCGGACGGTATGTTAGAGGTGAAGACTGTGGGTGAGGGAACTCCAGTGGGGGAATACATAGTTAAGTTGAAAACATATACGCCCGGTCCGTGGACCTGTTCCACGAATAACTGGGTTCTGGTGGAGTTAACCCAATCTGTCACCGCTGAGTAGTTCCCCACTTGTACTACCTTCACGTATAGGGTCTGTCCCCCCAACTTCACAGTTGTAGTGCCCAGAGGAAGGATGAGGGTTACGGGCTCAACCGAGTATGGGTTCAAATTGAACTGAGAGGTTGAGCTGTTAATGCTCACTTGCACGTTTACGGGAAAGGGGTTCTGGTTCAATAGGTAGTATGTGAACTGGGCACTCGAGGTTCCTGTCCTCACCAATATGGCGCCCTGGGGGACTAGGTTAACGCCTATTGTTGTAGTCGACTCCGAGCGGGTGAGTATTGGGATTAACGCGGCAAAAACTGTTAGGGCTAGAATCATCGCACCTAATGCTTTCAATTTCATCGCAGAGGCTCTTCAAGGGTAATACTAAAAAACTCTTTGCAAACATCCCCACTCAATTTCCACTTACTGCCACTTAGGGTCTTAACCCTACTAGAGTCGCGTTACCTCCCCAACGCTCTTCAATCCCAAGCGGGCTTCGGTGAGGGACTCGCTCAAGTTTAGGTGGAAGGGTGACTTAAGATGTATACACTTGTAGACAGAGACGTTTAATATTAACACCCTCTATTCTGAAGCCAGAAGTGATATGAGAAGATCAATAGGTCTAGGTTTAGTAATTCTATCAGTTTTAGGAGCTTTATTAACTCTACCAGTTTCCAATCCCACAGCATATACAACCAACGCTGCAGTCATAACCACGCTGCCAATCGGGACCAATTACGTGCCGTTCCCAGGCTTCTCCACCTTTGTCATAAACGTCACTTCCATAGCCTCCAAGTTCAGCAGCACCCTACAACTCATACAGAACGTGTCCAAGAACACTACTATGACAGTTACAGAGGGAAGCGGGGCAGTGTTGCCGTCCCTGAACATGTATAACTGGATACAGAGCACCATAAGTTCAGGCACGTATGGTCTCTACTTAGTGGTGAATGGGACTTATGACTACCTGGTCATATTAGTATCCGTGTCCACTAGTCCCATAACTACTTCCGTTACAACTGATCAGAGCCAAGGACTTCTTCCACCTGGTGTAGTCTATCAAGTCTACACTTCCGCGAGCGGCCCAGCAGTTCAAACCGTTAGCATCGTTGAAACAATCCCTCTGGCAGCTGCATTCGGCTTAGCCAGTGTAAGTCCCCTATACGGCGGCAACGTTAAGGTCTCCACCACTGTGGACGGCAAAAGTGGTACAGCGACCCTCAACATACCGGCCAACGTCTTTCAAGTCCTAGCCATAGTCAATCCGTCCTACACCAACTTAGGTCCTACTGCCTTGCCTAATACAGTAGTAGGGAGGCAGAACGCCACGTTAATAGTATCAAACCCCGGTGTTTCTGTACCTGGGTACAACCTAACGTTGACCTATAACACCATGACAACTACTAGAATAACGTTCCTAGTCACTGTTGCTAATGTTACAGTGTACCAGGGCATTTCCCCTTCCCCAAGTAGCGTCGCGGTTCAGTATGTGATATTCAGCAACGGAACTGTAAAGGTGACGACTAACATATACAATACGACTACGACTACACCTTACTTCATATTCTTAAGCAATAGTTCGGTAAATGTCGGAGGAAAGATCTACACCTCGTCCTTAGCCAGTAAGTACCACCTGTTGGTTAACACCTACGTTTCAGGTTTATCCACAGGATCAACCACCACTGTATCCACTTCGTTGAAGGCGCAGACTAATGAGACGACCACGCAGATAGATGGGGGATGGGAATTCAACGTCACTCCTAACTCCACTTTGATCACCAGTTTCGTCACGCCCATAACACTCTACGCCAATGGGATTAACACCACTTTCGCTAAGGCCGCGGTCAACATAATAGGCGCCTTCGTTAACTTCACCAACCTAACTATAAGGCACCTAGTGGTTTACAATTTCACTGTAACTCCCAACTTATCCTTCCTTAAGAATGTGGTTAATAGTGGATTCTCCCTCTCAGCGCTATACAATAATGTGTCCGGCCTGTTTATAGTCTATGTTAACGCCACTTCAGTAGCTCAAAAAGTGATCCACAAGGCTATACTGTCGGCCGGGGAGACCGGTGTGCCCTTCACCGGCACCTCGACTCAATCCTTAACCGTGAGTTTAGTGTCTCCACCCAGCTTAGGTTACATAAGCCTAGTGGAGTTCGGGCTTTGGAACAACTTCACTACTGTATACGTTAATGCTTCCTACTGGTCTTCAGGTAAGAACATATACGCTCAGCCCGTGCAGAACTACTTCTACGCAATGGTAATACCGCCCAGCTTCATAAGCTTACCCCCTGCCATAAGCTCAGTTAGCGCCCAATGCCTCCAGCTCCTAGTGAAGATAAACGCCCCTGATGCAGTCCTATACCCATACGGTCCATCACCTCTGAATTCCCCGAGCGTCACTGGGCCTTGGGATATGTCTGGTTCAGGTCTGGTAGCTGAGTTAGTAGTAGGCTCTACTGTAGTGGCCACCACATCTCCAGTGTTCCTAGTCCCCAACCCCGCTGTGGGCTTTGAGACCTCCACTTACGTCATATACATACAAGCTGCCCTAGCACCAAGCGACTCCATATCCAGTCCCTCCGACAACACCGTAGTGGTCCATGTGAAGCCACAGGACGCAGCACATGCCACCGTAGTATTGATATACAACGACAGCGACTTCGCTAACCAGTACCTCTTCAGTGCCTCGAAACTCTACATGATCCAGGCTACCTTACCCTTCATTACAGGCACAGCATCGTTGGCTTTACCGGCTGTGTCCTACCTATACTCACCCTACATATACGGTAACATCTCCGACTTCATGTATCAATCAGCTGAGGCTTCGGAGTTAGTGCTTCAGACCTCATCCATACCTCCTCCCGCCTACCTGTTCCTGCCCATAGAAGGGTACCAGGTGTGGGTGGGATACTTACAGAGCATTAACGTGACGGGCAGCGGCATATCGTCCAGCATAGTCCTCTCCGCCTCCAACATGAGCACCCTGTTCCAGAGCCTGTTCCTAAAGGAGTATAAGACGCCCTCCAACTCCTGCACTGGCCTCTACCCATTCGCCATAAGCACCAGCGGTCTAGAGAAAGTCCTAGGAGTAAGCGCCACAGCCCTCAACGGAAGTAGGCTATACATCACTTACTACGATGCCATAACTAACAGGAACGTCACTGCCTCCACTCTACTTCTGCTCTCTAAGGCGCAGACAGTTAATCAGAGCCCGATCCGCGTTGAGTATATATTCGCAGAGAGGTTCATCAGCCCATTGGTGGGATACAACCTATCCATACCCACCGGCAATGTATACAACGGCTTCGTCACTCTCCTTGATACCAACTTGGCCAAGCAGAACCCGACATCCATCCTGAGCCTGCAAGTATATAACTTGCTGATCAAGAGCAGTAAGGCTACACTCTCCATAACCTACAACCCATCTAATGGGATGAGTAGAGTCTTGCTATATGTGGGAGGATCTCTAGTCAAGAACTTCACTTTCAGCGGCGTCATATCCACCTTAAGGGAGACCGGTCCAGGTACGGGCATATTCAACGGTAGCTTGGCCACCTTTACTGTTCCTGCAGGGTCTCTCACTGCCTCACTACAGAACCTGAACCTCGTCCTGCCCAACGGAACCGCCGTACCCTTAACCTACGTCCAGTACTTCGCCAATCCATTCCTGAACTCCTCGTTCCCGTACATAACCTCCAACGTTACAGCCACAGTGATAGATCCCTTCGTGGGCGTCGCCTTCACCGTCAATACCCAGATGATCCCCGTAGTGGCTGAACCCATAAGGCTGTCGCTTTACGGCTTGCCTGTTTCCCAGTTACAGACCTCCAACTTAATGGTATACGGAGTTGCCCCAGGCGTATACACCATAACTCCATCGAGCCCGAACATAGTCCTCAATGTGTCCTCCATAATTAACTACCCAGCCGAATTCTTCGTCCAAGTGTCCATATATCAAGGCATAGTGACTCCACTGCCCACTGGAGTCCTACCCGGTAACGCAACCTTCGTTACTACCATACCCGTGCCCATACCCTACTACGCTCCCGGTCTCAAGGCTCATCAGGTAGTGCCGTTCTACGTGAACATAGGTAAGCTCGCCGTAGTGCCACCTGGTCAATACACCATAGCAGTGTTCGCTGTAGGCTTCGCAGGAGGAGCTCCTATATCGGAGTTCCCAACGGTGCTCTACGTGCACGCCAATATAACATTCTGATTTTTTACTTGAAACTCATGGTGAGAGGTGATAAATCGTGAAAAACACGTTTGTTTCAATCCTCCTGTCCTTGACGTTTTTGCTTTCCTTAGGGTCAGTGCTCTCCATAGCCTCACTCACCCAAGGGCCCATAACCATCATATCGCCTGCTCCCAATCAGCACTACGTTCCTGGACAGCCTTTAATAGTGGACTTCTCTTCCCCAAACTACCCTAACACCGGAGTGACAGTGAACTTGGAGAACTCAACTGGCGGAATAATAACCCAGAAGGTTGGTTCTACTGACGCCCACGGTAACTTCAACGCCACCCTCTTGATATGGCCTTTCCCACAGCAAAAATATGGGCAAATACAGATAGTCCCAGGGAACTACACTGTGGTAATAGCCCTGGGTAACGTGTATACCGCCTCAATTAGCGTATCCTTCAGTTATCCGCAGAAGACCATCGTGGTTACAGTGCTGGATGCCCTTACCAAGGCTCCAATCGCAGGTGCCACAGTGAGCGCTGTTAATGCCAGTGCGCCGTCCTCTTTCCCCGCTGTTACTGCTACGACTTCTTCGTCAGGAACCGCAACCCTTCAAGTTCCAGCTGTGCCAGGGGTCTCCAACTCCTACAAGGTAACTGTCACTGCTCCAGGTTACTCCACTAACACCACCGTGGTCACACTCTCAGCCAGCGTTAACACCACTTCCATAACTGTTTACCTTTCGCCCACCACCCTATTGGCTAAAGTAATAGCTTACCAGGTGAATGGCCAAAATGTAGTGACTTCACCACCCTACACTACCGCTCAGGGTAAGGTCATAGTCCTCCAACCCCTATTTGGCTACGTAGGGGAAACGGTTTCGGTCATACTCAAGGTCACTGTGGGAACTTCGCCCGTCCTAGCTTTCGTCCAGGGTTACATAGGCACTTCAACGATCACCGCAGTGGCTGAGGGAGGGGGAATATACAACCTGACCTTCACTATACCTACCTTCATTAACGGCAGCATAGCGAGCGAGGGAACCCTGCTGGTTAACGTGACCTACCAAAGTCAGACAGTGAATTTACTGGTTCCAGTTCTCGCAACCTATAACTTCCAGAGTCAGATAGCTGCATTACAGGCGCAGATCAAGAACCTAACGGCCCAGATCATCGGCCTCAACGCAGAGTTAGCCTCCTTGAGGAACAACATAACGCTCCTCAATTCCACCTTCACGGCCATGGTTAACTCCCTGAAGACTCAAATAGCCAGCCTCAACAACACAGTGAACTCCCTAAACAGCACCGTAATGTCCTTGCAGTCCTCCATAGCCTCCCTGAAGACTCAAATAGCCAGCCTCAACAACACAGTCTCCAGCTTAAGCGGCGAGGTCTCAAGCCTCACGTCACAATTGAACACGCTCAGGGCCAACGTCTCCGCTCTCTCCAGTCAGATATCGACGCTCCAGAGTAGGATAAACGACCTTAACAATAAGTTCTCCACGCTGTCCACCATCACCTATGCCTCCTTAGCTCTGGGTGTAATAGCCCTAGTCATCTCCATAGTGGCCCTAATACTAGTCCTGAGGGTAATGAGGAAAGTATCTCCATAAGTTCAGTTCTTTTTCTTTATCATAATTTTATTTTATATTTTGTTAGCTTTCTTTATATTTTGTATTAAGTCAGTTCAGTCCTAGATCCGTCAGCGCCAACGTTTCCGATAAACCGTAAAATTTACGTCGTTTAATATTATTTAACTCTGTTCCATATAACACGAGCAACCGTAAAGTGTATGAGCTTTGAAGTTACTTTATAATGTAGAGGAGAACCCAACAGTGAACCCCAGGACCAATGGGAGGAGGGGTTCGATGAGGCTCCTCGTGTCGTGGCCGGGAGTCCACACTCCCTAACCTAGGCACGGGGAGCTGGGGTGTGAGGACGAGAGTTGACGTGAAATCATGAAACCCTATGAAAGTCCGACCCCTACCATGGATAGCTGAGTACCTATGCTGATCGCCTACGAGTAAGCGAAGCAATATTGCGAGAGCGGTGGAAAGTCCCTCCATTTATCTTCTCGGGGAGTTTGGGGAGCGGAGGACTCCTTCCTAGGGGATGAATAGGCCCCAATTTAAATATCAGTTCGCTATGCACCCTCTCAATGACACTCAACGACGGGGTAAGCGCCACCGAGGCGCCTAAGCGAGGGTCCGTGAGGTGCGCCTCTGCCCCATTGACGGCCCTCGTGGGCGACATCGATCCAACCCCTTCAGGGCAGGAGCGGCCCGTTGAGCCTGTGGCGCCCTCTGGGGGCGAGGCGGGGCTGTGAAGCGGGAAGCCCCATCCGCAAGGGCAGGGTAGCTCGCATTCTTCTCTACTTTAAATACATTGTTAATTCCTATGAGACCAACGCTAAATGTGGATTCCTCCAAAGGGTTGTCTTGCAGTAGATGGGTCATGGAGCTCCTTGGGGCTCAACGGTGCGTGACTCGCACCATTTTTCACTCTCACCCCTTTGGGCTTGCCCTTCTACGATGTCATTAAAAGTATAGTACTTGCTAGAAACTTCTCTTGAGGGGGCTCTCCACCTCCGCCAATGGAGTTCTCTGGCCCTTAACTCCTTCTCAGAGCATCACTTCCTTACTATGTTGAATTATGCGGCCGCCGGGATTCGAACCCGGGATCACCAGCTTGGGAGGCTGGCGTCCTAATCCAGGCTAGACGACGGCCGCAGGGTCATTTCAGAGAGCTGTTAAATAAGCGTTTTCATATGATTGGAGACTGTAAAATACTCCGCCCTTACAGACGGGTTCCCGCTTCAAGGCCCCACCTCGCCTCCGGAGGGCTCCACGGGCTCAACCGTCCCAGCCCAGACGGAAACCCGTGCGGGCAGAGGCGCACCTCACGGACCCTCGCTCAGGCGGCTCATGACTCTTACCCCGTCCGCGACTGTCATTGGAATATATCTGAGGGAGGTGTCGTTTAAATTTGGGAGACATCCCCTATGGAGGGTCTTACGCCCCCAAACCCCGAGAAGATAAAACATTTAAGGAGAAGTCAAATTCTGTATCTCCTTCTTCGTTAGGAAGATCTCTAAAAGTAGCTGATCCCTAACCTCATCTCTTCTGCCTGGTGGAATGATCCCGAACGTCGAAACATACAGGTATCCCTTCTTTACGATTTCGTTGAAAGAATCCGGATCAGTGGTCTTCATTTCGGTTAACCGTTCCACCAGATTTAGCGATTGTTTGACCTTTGATTCTGGAATGAGCTTACCGCAGATCGCGCAAGAAAGGTCAGGCATGACGCTAGCGAAGCTACAGTAGGGGCAGCTAACTGGTGACTTAAGTCCATATTCCTTCCACTTGAGCCTAAGTGTCTCTATTAAGTCCTCCCTCTTAGCCTGGGCGCATTTCGCGTAAAGGAAAGGCGCGAACTCCTTAATCGCTCTGGACAAGTTATAAACTGCGAACTCCAACTGCTCTTGGGTCAATTCCTCTTTATCCTTCAAGAGCTTTACCGATATCATTTCGAACAAATCCTCCTTCCTAGAGGACAGCCTCGAAATTATGGTCTTGGATTTGGGTTTAGTCTTAACGTCACCTACCGCACTTATGAAGGGTTCCTCAAGTACCTCCTTAAGCTCCTCCTTATCGAGACTCAACCTGGAGAGACCCAATGCATCCACTACCTCTTGGAAGTACTCCTCGTATAGCTCCTTTACGTCAAACCCCTTACTACCCGATCTCTTCTTAGGTTTAGGCTCTTGGGCCTCCTTAGGACTTTCCCCTTTCCTCCTAGGCAATTCCTCTACCTTTTAGTATACTTAGCGGTTATATACCTACTTATCAAGAAACTTAATAGGACTTTCAGTTTCTCAGGGTTGGATAACCTGTGCATCCTCAACGTCCTCGCGAAATCGTCCTCGTTCGACGCGTTGTTGCCAAACCAGATCCTGTTTAACCTCCTGTAAATAAAGAGTAGTAAGTCAATGTAGTCTAAGTCCATTTCCACGGCCATATAGTCCTGCTCTATTATCCTCTCTATGAGATCTCCGACGTATTTGTCCATAACGTCCACGATGTCCACTGACTCACCGCTCTAGACTCTCGCGGGTGGATATTAAGTTTATTTAAAACAGGACTTTCGACAAGGCCACATTTAAGGCTTAGAAAGTTTATGCGAATATGCCTTTTCTAAGCGATTCCCCTTAATGGTTGTCCCCATATAATGGGGAGTGACTCGATCGCTGAGCGAGTTACCATGCCTCAGGAGCTCCAGGACCGTCGAGGAATCTTAAAGCCGAGGGATCATGAGTTTTGAAGGGTTCAGGCAGTCCATATATTGGCCCTACATCAGTTCCCCTTGGCGAGAATTTTAATCAAGTTTATTGATCTCAACATGTCTACCAAGACTTCCCTAGTGAGTCACAAGCAGAGTTACTGAGACCTGATACTTCGCACCTTACACCTGTTGCACAGCTCTCCCTCAACGAAGGCGCAGCAACGCGTGCACCTATTCGGTTTCCTGAAGGCCTCTATTGATCGCTCAAATGACCTAAGGAAGTCCAAGTTAAGTTTGAGGTTCTCCTGCATCCATGTTAGCGTTGATGTTAAAATAGGATCAGGGAAACTGATCTCGCATCGCCTGATAATTGACAGCTCTATTGTTGAGATGTTGAAGAACGGTAGTATTAACCTTATTCCGTTGGCGATCAATTTGGGAGCGTAAAGCCCTAAGTAAGGGCCTTCGTCCTCAATTAAGGAACGTACCAGGTAAGCTAGGAAAAAATCCGAAGTGAGAGGAAGGGATATAACGTCGTAGCCTAGTTCCTTACCGAACTCGGTTGAGGCTGAGACTGAGCCATGGAGAGCCTCGTTCAGATCCTCTTTAATGTCATGGACATCGATCCTTTCATAACTGATCCTGATCCTTGAGGATACTCTGCTCAGGTAATCCTCTAATACTTCATTAACCCCAGAGATCCAAGGGAGCTCAACTAGACCCAATTTATCCCCTGGTTTGAGCATGGAGTTGACCAGCAGGTTTCTCCTAAGCCTGCCCAAAACCTCGGTCTTAACGCAGTGCGAGCATAACGTCTTACCATAAATTTTCACTGTGGCCTCTCTCTTAAGGCACTTGGAGCACAAGAATTTAGATCCACTCTCCTGATCCCTCATCTAAGGTATTATTTCATTTCACGCAAAGGCACTTATATTACTTTTCCTCGCGTGAATCTCAGTGCAGAAAGAATTGATCTAACGAGTAAGGGGTCCCTTGAACCTACCCTTAAACTTAGGATTATCATGGCTGGGAGGGACTTCACTTGGATATTTGCTTATATAACAGTGAGAGTAGATAGATAATTCAGGCGTTTAGATTGACGTCTCCTGATTTCCTGAGGCACATAGTGGCTAAGGTGTTAACGCCCAACTCACTGGATCTAAAGCGATTGGACGAGGCTAGGAGACTATTAGGTAAGGCAGAAGCCAAGTATAAGTTCTCCTCGTTCGGGGGAGAACCGAAGAGGTTAATAGATTACTTGCTTAGCCCGGACTTCACAGACCTCATATTGGTCCTAGGACCCGACCTTACAAAAAAATTACTTGATACGATAGTAGAGAGCTTCGACGATGAGCAGATCCAGAGGATCGTATCTAAGATAAAAGAAGAGGTGGATGGCTATAGCACCTCTGAGGAGTATAATCCGAATAGAATGGTGATATATTAATAATAAAATGATAAAAATTAGAAAACGTTAGTCAAAGCTCGGTGTGGACGAGGGACCTCCTCCCTCTTCTCCTTCTTTCTTCCCTTCCTTTCCAGTGGCCTTGGGTGGCGCTGCGGCTATTACGTCGTCTATCTTAAGGATCGCTGTGGCCGCTTCGGAAGCTCCCTTGATCACTTGCTCCTTAACCCTTATGGGATCTACTACGTTCAAGGAAAGCATATCCTCAGCTATCTTGCCGTTCATGACGTCGACCCCAGCGTTTACTAAGCCCTTTGCGTGCATGCTCCTCAACTGCATTAAGGCTGATATGGGCTCCATTCCTGCAGTCTCCGCCAATATCTGCGGCACCTCTTCTAACGCTTCGGCAAATGCTTCTATAGCTAGCTGCTCCTTTCCTCCCACGGATCTGGCGTAGTCCCTAAGTCTGATCGCGAGCTCTTGCTCCACCGCTCCTCCCCCAGGCAGGATCACTGGATCCCTCAAGACGTTCCTGAGCGCGTGAATTCCGTCAGTAACGCTCCTCTCAGCCTCGTCTAGAGCCATATCGTTGGAACCTCTCAATAAGATGTTCACGGCCCTAGGATTCCTTGCACCCTCTATGAACACCATCTTATCGTTGCCTACCTTCCTCTCCTCCACTAGCTCAGCGTAGCCCAGATCCTCGGCCGACGCATCTTGGATGCTGCTTATTATCTTAGCCCCTAAAGCTCTCTCTAACTTCTCTATGTCGCTCCTCTTGACCCTTCTCACTGCGAGGATGCCCTTCTTGGCTAGGAAGTGCTGAGCCACGTCGTCTATACCCTTCTGGCATATTACCACGTTAGCACCTATGGAGGCTAGCTTATTCACCATTTCCTGCAAGTACTTCGCCTCCTCGTCGAGGAAGGACTTTATCTGCTCTGGACTCGTTATGCTTATCTTCGCTGAGATCTCTGGTTTCTCCACTTCCAACGCTGCATCCATTACCGCTATCTTGGCTTTCTCCACCCTCCTTGGCATACCACCGTGTACTACCTCTTTATCGAGGACCAATCCATGCACTAGCATACTGTCCTCAATGGAGCCTCCCTTCTTCTTGTCTATCTTTATGTTGTCCAAGCTGACGTTATACCCTCCTCCAGGCAAGGGTTCGGCTACCTTTACGACAGCATCTATGAGTAGGTCCATCAGTTTTTCAAAAGAAGCCCCTGTAGCCATGAACTTGCTGGCCATGGTGGTATGGAGTATCTTCCTCAGAGTTGACCTGGTCGAGGGAGAATTAAGGTCTGTGACGTCTACCTTAACTCCCATCTGCCTGAGGAACTCCAAGGCCTTAGTTTGGGCTTTCTTATAACCCTCGATTATTATGGTTGGGTGAATATTCTGGTCCAATAGTTTCTCAGCCTTCTGGAGGAGGAGACCCGCTAGAACAACTGCGCTAGTCGTTCCGTCCCCGACCTCGGCGTCAGTAGCTTTCGCAGTCTCAACCAACAACTTGGCTGCTGGATGCTGGATCTCCATCTCTTTGACTACTGTGGCACCGTCATTGGTGATCGTTACATCACCAAAGCTGTCTATCAACATCTTATCTAAACCCTTAGGGCCTAAGCTCGTCCTTAACATTTCGGCCAACGTCGAGGCCGCGATTATATTGTTCCTTAATGCGTCCCTTCCCGCTGACCTACTAGTTCCCTCCTTTAGGAGGAGGACTGGTACTCCGGCCATACCTTATCACCGTTTCACTCTCCAATAGGAGCACTTCTATATAAATTTTTCTAGAATGAAGATGTGTGTGTCCATAGTATCTTCATAAAGCTATTACCTTTGTATGACCAATGTTACCCATGGTCTTCAGGGAGGAGTTATCCATCCCGTGGCAGCAATTACGTGGTCAAGTGTAGTAGGCCCTTGGGCAGGCAGATCTATGCAGGGATTGCGGTACTTCCTCACCGATACTACCCACCACCCTCCCAAGTGGGAGGTTGAGGGGGCGTTGAGGATGACTCCAACGGTATGAGCATAAGGGCTATCTCGAGGGTCTTAGGAACCCCTAGGTACTGTGTCCACGTGGGTCAAGCGTCAAGGTGAGAGGAGGTTCGACTCGTTGAGCTTTGGGACAACGCTAAGGGAATCGTCGACAGTAAGGTAGTTACCAAAGTAGTGGACGAGGTGTGGACTCGCTTGTTCAGGAACTCTAGGGCGTTCCACAGGTAGCTCTTCACTCGCTTCGCCTAAACTGGGGTTTTACGTCCTCTTCTCCGTGAGCGACAGGGATGAGGAGGCTTTCAGGGAGATGCTAACCCACCTACCACAAAGTGGGTCAGCGACGACTACAACGTGTACCTCCCCTTAAGGGACCACACTGTACCCCCCGGTTAACCACAACGATCGCTCCTCACTAGGGACAATAGTTAGGTTCAAGAGGGCAACTAAGGCTGTGAAAAAGAGTTTGGACATGATCGAGTACTCAGTTACGTTGATCCTTTGGGAGAGGGAGTTGATACCGGAATTTGTAACTTAATGACCACACTATGGACACATTGTCAAAAACTTCATAAACAATTCTTGCCCTGAATCGACCTAGATTTTATTATTTTCCTATTCTACTGGATGAAATATATGAAAAGAGTAGAGGACTGGATTAAGCAAGCTAAGAGGGATCTTGAGGAGGCAAAATATGCTAAGCGAGGAGATTATTACGAATTAGTTTGCTTCCTTTCACAGCAATGTGCAGAAAAAGCGGTTAAAGGACTTTTACAATTCAGAGGTATAGAGAGGAGAGGCCATTCGATTTCCCGTTTATTGGAAAACCCTCCTGAAGATATTTTCCAATGCGCGGTTTTTCTTGATAAACAGTATACTCTATCAAGATATCCAGACGTTTACGACGAAGGCTCACCATACGAATATTACACACAGAAGGACGCTGAGGAATGTATAAATTGCGCGATAAAAATACTTGACTGGGTTAAAGGTGAGATATCAAAATGAAACTGATCATCTTATTCGGCTCCAGAGCTAGAGGAGATTTTACACAGTATAGCGATTACGACGTCCTAGTAGTAGGTGACGAAATTCCCAAGGATCCAAGAAAAATAGCTAATGATCTCTATTTAAAGATAATAAAAATGTTTCCCGGGGAAGTCGACGCGGTGCTTATGAATACGGAAGTTTTCCTAAAGAAACTTAAGGAAGGTTCACCGTTCCTCCTTCAGATAATAGAGGAAGGGAAGGTAATAGAGGAAGACGAAGGGTTTTGGAAGGAGGTGCTGAAGATCTATAATAATGTAAGACCTCTTTACGAGAGGAAAGGAAAAGCTTGGCTAAGAATAAAACTATAACAAGAAATCTTCCAGACTCTCTGTGAGAAAAATAGACAAGCGAAGGTTCACAAAAGACTGAAAGCGTCGCCTCTCTGAGGCGGGGATAGCCCCCTTATAAAAAGTTTTTATAATTATCAGAAAATAGATACATAGGCCTCGACTGAAAGAGCTGAGGTCGTACCCTCGGGACTGGGGGAACTCACGCCTGTGGAGAGTGACCCTCCGTAACCCCTCTTCCACACGGGGCATTACAGAACGGTTCCATTCGGTGGAATCTCCGCTGTGGGGGGATCGAGGTCGCTCTGAGAAGCAGGAAATCTCCATCGCGAGGTGGGGATGCCCCGCCCTCGTGGAAGGGGTAGTTCACTTATAGAGCATCACGTTAAAGATGAGGGAAAACGGTATTACCGGTTGTGGGATGAGACATCAGCTCTCCCTCACCATACTAACATAAAACAAGTAGGATCAAATTGCTTTCCATGATTAACTTCTAAGGGAGAAGGAGTAGCGAGAACACTAGTACCAGTGGCCTTGTGGAACGACTTAATAGAGAACAACAAAGAGTATAACGTGTCGTCACAACTATGAGAACTAGTAGAGAATTAAGAATAAGTACTATATTGCCCTGTCGATTATTCCGCCTGGAATCCTATACTTTCCTTATCTGTAGTTCCAAATCATCACCCTGGAGACGCCGAGGGCGTCGCAACTTGCGTTCTTCTCTTTCGGCACCTAATTCGGCACTTAATCGATTATCTTCGGTCTGATACAGTCGTTAAGGGCGAAGACTTCATTTCTTTTTTTATCTACTTCTGATTATTACATCAGATAAAGCGTTAAATAAATTATAGCATGAAATATAGATTTCTAGTAATTTTTGCATTAACTGTGTTATCCCACATTTGCGTTAAACAAAAATTCGTCTGGCGTTAAATTCTACAATTTTCCTCACGAAATAACCTCAAAAATATGTAAAACCAAGAGAGTGCCGCCGCGGGGATTTGAACCCCGGACAACCGGATCACCCAGACACCGTATGAGTCCGGCGCTCTGACCAGGCTGAGCTACGGCGGCAGACGTAAGTTTCATCATATGGCTTTAAAATTTACTCGCATGGCAAAGACCAAATCATTTTTCCGATTGGATGGATGAGGTAATGAGACGCGGAAACCGTGATAACTTGACCTCATTATTTAGTTTTAACTTGCATCATTCCTGACTTCCTTCCCGTCGTGAAGGAGTAGCGGTGGGTTTGCCCACTATTGGTTCAGGGCCATATATGCTAGACCCCGTCAAGCGAACCTCTTGAGGGTTTGTTCGAGGAACTATCGTCTAGTTTCTATAGAAAATTAAAGAGATGAGATACCGTCCCTGATCCCACTACTATTAGACCCGGGGGGATCATTAGTAAATTATCCAAGCTAAAATAATGGAGGACAGTCAGCTGTTTGTCCCTACTCCCTCATTTCACCCGATTTACACTCAATCACGATTTAGTATGGGAGCCCCTAACTGCTCAATACGTCGAGAACAGGTCGCTGAACTCCTTGGAGCGGCATGGGGCTCATATCGCCTTTTAAGCGGGGACTGGGGTGAGAAATCGCCCTTTATGATTTTAGGTCTTGATGTAGTATTTCCTTAACATGAAAGGATTCAACCCTCACTAAGGGGTTGCCAGATCCCCGTTATTTAATTATAGGGGCGTGGGACTCGTAGTGAGTCCCGCTTCCTGCAGCGGACCCGGGGGGATTTGAACCCCCGACCACCGGCTTAGGAGGCCGGCGCTCTGTCCATGCTGAGCTACGGGTCCACGCCAGGTAGCCGGGCTGGGATTCGAACCCAGGTCCCAGGGGCCAGAGCCCTGGATCCTTGACCGCTAGACTACCCGGCTACTCTAAGTGTGGGGATGCTTAATATATAAAATTTTGACCCAGCTATAGTATAGTTACTACATCTGCGGAGGTACACTAATGGACTGGTTAAAGAAGAGGGATGAGGAGATATTGAAGTCTGATGAATATGGAGACTGGGTGGACATAAGGGATTCCCTAGGGATCTCCGTGGTACTTAAGTGTGTTAGCGATTCGTTGAAGGGGATGAAATTAAAGGTGGAGAGGATTAATGTACTATCCTACACAGTAGACGAGAAGATCAAGAACAACCTAGTCATGAAGATCGTCATAATATGCAACAGCACTGTGAACAGTAATGCCTTAAGTTCGCAATTCATAGCCAAGGCCAAGAAAAGGAGATTGGAGTTGATTAACTTATCCTCGGTTAACTTAAAATGCTGCGAGAAAAATTTTACTTTTATCAAGGTTGACGTAATAGTTAGACAACCCCCAAAATCCAGGGAGAGAGTGAGAGTGTTGGTTCCACCTGAGGGTGTCAACGTCTCCAATATACCAATGACACTGGAACAGCTTCTCTCTTCTATAGTAGCGGATGAAGGAAGGTGTCACGCGCAGGAGGCCTACCTGAAGGACAACGTGATCCACGCTAGACTCCTATGCTCTAAGCCGAATCACCTGGATAGGGTGGAATTGATCCAGAAGAAGTTAGAGTACTTTGGGAATCCAGGGATCGACGTGAAGAGGAATTCGACAGTGAACAGGGACGAAGTGCTAGTCAGGATAAATATGGTGAAGAGGGAGAGGCTGGCTCTCCTGACTTGGGGAAACGTGCAGGCATTGTAAACTCCCTCTTTCTTGTGAGTCAAAAACAGATATGGGTTTCTCACCGGTCAGCTTGTTGCTACCCTAGATTAGAAGTGAGAGAGCTGAGGAAGAATAGGGAGACACGTCCACACCGTCAAAAGTATACATGACTTTCTGGAATCCGCCTCTGAGAGCGAGGACCTCTTCCTTCACCTCCCTCCTGTCCCTACCATCTATGACTGCCTTCTTCATTAGACTCGCTATTTCCTGCATCTCTCCCTCCTTCATCCCGAACCTGGTCATCTCCTGAACTCCCATTCTTATTCCACTTGGATCCTCCACTTTGTCTGGTGAATCCTCAGGGAGGAGGTTCTTATTCACTATTATGTTCACCTCCTCTAACACTTTAGCTACCTTAGCTCCACCTCCCTGAGTCCTCACATTAACTGCAACCTGATGGCTTCTGGTGAAACCCAAGTTCTCTCCGACTACCTTAAACCCAAGGGAGGCCAAGGACTCAGCTAGCGCTCTAGCGTTCCTAACCACTTGGGAGGCGTAAGATTCTCCATATTCAAGCATCTCCAGTGCTGTCACAGCAGTGGAGGGAAGTCTATGGAGGTGATGATTGCTTACGAACCAAGGGAACACAACCCTGGAGACTGGCTTAAACGCGTCCTCTTTGTTGGAGAGGATCACTCCTCCCTGAGGCCCAGGGAAAGTCTTGTGAGTTGAGGCGGTCATGATGTCTGCCCCGAGCTCCAGGGGATTGGGCCAGGACTTCCCCACTATTAGGCCATAAACGTGCGCCGCATCGTAGACCATCCTCCCTCCCACTGCCCGAATGTGAGGGGAAAGTTCCTTAACGGGGTGAGGGAATAGATAGAGGCTTCCCCCTAACACTACGAACTTCGGCCTGATCTCCTCTATCATTCTCGACGCTTTGTCCACATCGACGTTCATCCTCTCAGGGTCGTAGGGCATGTATACATGCTCTATGCCTAAAGCCCCGAGAGTACCGAACTTGGTATGGCTGACGTGAGAGCCTGCCTGAACCGGGGCTATCAAGGCCTTATCCCCGCAGTTAGCGTAGACCCTGAAGACCGCCGCATTGGCTATGGTGCCGCTTATGGGCCTCAGATCACAGAACTTAGTGCCTGAGAGTCTGTTAATCAGGTCACAGGCGAGAACCTCGATCTCGTCAACGTATTTGGTGCCCTGATAGTACCTCTTGAAGGGTTTCCCTTCAGCATACCTAGACATCATGTCCGTCATGTAAACGGTCTCCGCCAAGGGACTCATGACGTTCTCGGAGGGAATGAGGTTGAGAGTCTCCTTCCTCCTCCACTTGTTGTGAGACCTAGTGATCTCTAGCACCTTCCTTAACTCCTCCTCATAGTTCAAGGCTGACCAATAGCCTCTAGGAAGGGGACGTATTAAGCTTTGACGTTCCTACCTAACCTCTTGTGCGCTCTTCCAAGTTCCTCGTTCGCCAAGGCTGCTAATAGGTTCAGCTCTCCGGCCAAGACCGCAGCTGCGACTATCTCAGCGAACTTCTTGGCGTTAGATCCTGGCGGGTTCCCAGGACCGAAGACACCCATGATCGAGAGGGCCTCCCTCTGAGTGGGCAGAGAGGTTCCTCCTCCCACAGTTCCCACCTCTAATGAAGGTAAAGTCACCGAGATATACAGATCTTCCCCCCTGACCTCCGTCCAGGTGATCCCACTGCTGCTCTCCACTACCTGCGCCACGTCCTGACCTGTTGCAATGAACATGGCAGCTATTACATTGGCGAAGTGAGCATTATACTGGGCACTTCCCGCCCTTGCGCTCCCCAATAAATTCTTCCGTAAGTTGACCTCATTTACAGCCTCAGCCTCAGTGTGTAGAACTTCCTTTAACACAGAGGAGGGAATTAATGCCTCAGCTACCACAGTTTTGCCCCTACCCAATACGTTGTTAACATAGGACTGTTTCTTGTCGGAGCACATGTTGCCGCTCACTGCAATACATTCAGCCTTACTGAAGTTCCTTTCTACATAATTGCACACCTCCTCAGAGGCTATTGTGACCATATTCATGCCCATGGCATCACCTGTTTCGAAGGATAGCCTCAGCCAGACATTATCGCCGACTACGAAGGGTTGAACGTCCACTAGTTTACCGTGTTTAGTGGTCGACTCCGCTGCAGCCCTAATACCCTCGAGGTTAGCTTGGATCCATCTCAGGAACTCGCCGACCTCTTCCACACTCTTCAGTTTGAAGAGGGGAGCTCTACTCATTGCGTCCCTTAATATCAAGACCTTAGCTCCCCCGGCCTTCGTCACTGCCTTTGCCCCCCTGTTAACACTGGCTACCAAGGCTCCTTCCGTAGTGGCCAGTGGTATGAGGAAATCTCCGTTAGCGAAGTGACCCCTAACGGCGATCGGGCCAGCGACCCCTAAGGGTAGCTGGACTGCACCTATGGGATTCTCTATATTTCTCCCGTAGACCTGCTTGAAGTCTATGATCGTGGATCCTATTGAAGGAATCTGGATCCCATTCCTCTTCTCCACTACTAGGCGTCTGATGACTACTGCCAGGTTAGGTTCCACTAACTGTTCCAAGCGGTGAAACTCTATCTCTCCCCTTATTACCTTATCCACTATCTCCTCAATCTCCATTTCTCGCAGGCCCGAATTTAATTATGTACTGAATTATACCTGTGCTGGAATCCGAAACAGCCCTCCTCAGGCAAGCCCTCACTTCCATACCCTCCCTTAACTCATCTGGATCCACATCGACCAGGGGGGCAACTAGCTCTAACCCCTCCTCTAACTTGACGAGTCCTATGATATGCGGAGCGCTCCTCTCGAAACCCTCACGGGGTTGATAGTTCACTGTGTAGGAGATCAATTTCCCCCTTCCGCTCAGTTTGAACTCTTCGACTCTCTCGCTTCTGCACCTGTTGCAGATCCTCTGGTAAGGGAAGAAGAGGTTCCCACAGTCTGAGCACTTCGCAGCCTTGAGGCTGTAGAAGACCTTTTTGTTCCTCCAGGATATGGAGGGTGAGATCCTCGTCTTACTACACCTCTAGGGAAATGACATAGGAAGAGGTAGCTAAATCATCAGTGGAGATCACTAACCCGCTTCTGGCCCCTTTGACTCTCTTCCCAGGATACTGTCCTGCCAGTTGCATGAAAACCTCAGCCACCTGATACACACCAGTGGAGCCGCCTGGATAACCCCTGGCCTTAAGACCTCCACTGGGGTTGACACCAGCGAGCCGATCAAAGGCCTTACCGCTTTCAGCTAGGCCTGCCTCCTCTAGGATCAAGGCTGCTATTATACTGTAGGAGTCGTGTATCTCTACCACGTCCACTTCTCCGAGCCTCAGTCCAGTCCCTTGGAGCATCCTCCTCAATGCCAATTTAAGGGAAGGTAAGGAAGGGGTATAGTCGTAGGGGGAGCTAGCGTAACCTAAACCCGTTAGCTTGACTGGTGCGTCTGTAAACTTCCTAGCCACCTCGTTTGAGGTCATGAGGATGCACGAAGCTCCATCGGCTCTGGCACCCACGTCGAAGAGCCTAAGAGGGTCGGATATGACTTGGGACTCCACGATCGTCTTCTGATCGACCTTGAACTTTAGGTAAGCGTAGGGGTTCTCAACAGCATTGGAGTGCATCAGAATGGGCCAAGTGGAGAAGTAGCTATAATCCACTTTGTATTTCCGAAGGTATTGTCTCATAAGGATAGCAGCTATTGAGGAGTTACTCACTCCTGCGAAGTATTGATACTCATCCACTACAGTCTGCGAGTAGACTTCATTCATATACTTAGAGGAATAATCAGTCAATTTCTCCACACCTAATACGAGGACTTTCCTGGCTATACCAGACTTGACCATGGAGTAACCCAGAGACACAGCGGCCCCTCCTCCGGCATCACCCTCCTCTACTCTCACCGTGAAGGGAGAGTTCAATCCCAAGCTATTCGCTATTCTCGACCCTATCATCAGTCTCTGACCAGTCAGTTCACCGTATGTGTTAGCTACTATCAACGCATCAGGCCTCACTTCGTCCTTCAGATCCATAGTCAGGCGTTTTACAGCTTCATCAGCCAACTCCATTGCCCCTTTATCGTAGTGTCTCTCCACCTTGACCATAGATGCTCCTGCTACAAAGACGTCCATTACTCATACACCTTTATCTTTTTCGTGAATTTACTATAGATCGAGTAATTTACATACTTCTTTCTATTCAGGTAGAAGGAAGTAGTGGGTGCGATTTTCCTCTTCTCCTCTATGCCTTCCCTTACTATGACGCTGAAAGCCTCACTCCCAGCCCCACTACCGAAAGGCGCTACTAGTATTCTCTGGCCAGGTTTCGCTGCGTCCAGCACTTTAGCGAAGCCCAGCAGGGCAGAGGCGTTGTAAGGGTTACCTATGTAAGGGGAGATCAAACCCTCCTTAACCCTCTCCAAGGGTACGCCTAGTTTCCTCGCGACTTGGACTGGGAATTTACCATTAGGCTGATGGAATACGAAGTGATCGAAGTCAGAGACCCTAAGCCCGGTGCTCTCAAAGAGCAGGTTCACAGCGCTGATTATATGGTGAAAGTAGGCTGGTTCCCCTGTGAATCCCTCGCCGTGAAGGGGATAAGGAGCTCCATCCCTTCTCCAGAAGTCTGGAGTGTCTGAGGTGTAAGATACAGAATATTCTATTTCTGCCACTGAATCCTTCAAATCCCCTATCACGAAACTCACTGCAGCTGCTGCGCTGCTCAACTCTAACACATCTCCAGGGTGAGACTGAGCCACGTCTGACCCGATTACTAGGCCGTTCCTTATCCTCCCTGCTGAGACCATGGACTCTACAACCCTGAGGCCAACCGAGGCTGCTCTACAGGCGAACTCCAGGTCAGCCGCGACACAGCTATTCTGGATCCCTAGAGCATCGAGGAGAATGGAGGAGGTGGGTTTAACCGCATACACCTTAGACTCTGAACCAAAGAATATCGCCTGAATGTCACTCGGACTCACTCCAGCCCTGCTTAGGGCATTAAGTGATGCTTCCCAAGCCATAGTAGTGGAGTCCTCATCTGGTCCTGGGACGGCTTTCTCAGAGAGTCCCAGAGAGCTGACTAAACTCCTCTCCATGCCCCACATTTGGGCGATCTCCTCAACCTTGATCCTATAAGGCGGGATATAGGAACCCCATCCTCTTATTCCTGCACTCCCCATGAAAGTGTCCAGTGGATTTAATTCCTGGGATTAAAATTTGTTTCGTCATATGACTTGAACTAAAATAGACAATTGACGAATGACCAAAAAAAGTTGGAAAAGAACGGTGCGGGCTTCCACCTTAACTGCTCCTGTCTGCGTAGAAGGTCTGATATCTCCCTGGCTTCAGCTTCGAAACTATATAGTCGAATGCTGCTTTAGGGTCACTGTGGTCGCCACACGTATAGACGTCCAGTGTGGCATACCTATACTCAACCCACGTGTGAAGTGCTATGTGACTCTCCTCGACCAGGGATATTACGGAGACTCCCCCCTTCTTCCCCCCGAACTCCCAGCTCTTGGCCTCTACTAATTTCATGTTCGCGATCTTCACTGCCTCTAAGACTACGTTAAGGAGGAAATCCCTATCCCTCAGGATTTCTGGATCCACGTCGTAGAGGTTACCGAACACATGTCTTCCTACTATTCTGTCCTGCTTTTCAAGCACGACCTCCTGAGCCATCTCCTTTTCTATAGCCCTCCAACTTCATTCCCATGATACCTCTTATTAAGTTTTTTCTAGGATGGTGAAGTGAGTTTGAAGGAAATGATTAAATGTCTGACTCCTCCCCGCCCTGGAAGGGCGAGGGTTCCCTTCCAGAGGGCTCATCGTTCCCACCATTGATTCGGGATTACATCTCTCATTTGGTGGGCAGTCGGGGTAGTCAGAGAGCCCCCCACGAAAGGGGGACTTTCATTGCTGGGCTCTAGTCCCTTGAAGGAAAGGAGAGATGATTGGTACTCCTCCCACAGTCTCATTAAGCCCTCAATCGAGCTGGGGAGGAGCGTCTTTAGCATCACTAAAAGATGTTTTAGAAAAAGAAGTATTTAAACTTTCTATAAGGGGGCTATCCATCCCCGCCCCTAGAAGGGGCGAGGCTTTCCGCCCCCTTAACCCCCATTTTTTGTAATCCTGGACCTCAGCCATGGTATAAACTACATTATCTAGTTTTTAATGAAGTCAAGCTTATCTTGGACGTTTATTCAGTCTTTAGGAAGACAAAGGTTAAAAGTAGTTAACTCCGATCCCTATCCGTCAAATGGAATTCCAACTTTCCTCCAAAACTGAATATAAACGTCGTCTCGGACGACCAGGTGAATCCGTCCTTTCTGCACCCTCGGGGGAGGAGGACGCAGCCGCAGCGTGAGGCCCTCTAGCCACCTCCATGGGGAGTCTAAGGGGAGGATCGGTAAGCGGATCAGGGATCAGGTTGAAAGGGGTGGCCAGTATAGATTCCAATTCGTAAGCTCCATTAACAATGGCACCCCCCTAGCTTCCTTCGCAGACGACTTCGATAGGTGTGTGGACTTCGCCCTCAAGTCCTTCCAGGGGGGAGTAAGGGTTGAGGTGGATGATTCCCTCAAGGTGGAGAAGGAGGTCTCGTTCACTTCGCCCTTCGAGTCCTTCGTGGTGGCTGAGCTACTGAAGAGGTTAAGCGGGATAACGAAGAGGTCCGAGGTCTCCCTAAACCACTTGGAGAGCATGACATCCATCTACCAAAGCCGTCCCATGATCTACACCATAGTGAGGAATGAGATCCACCGACTAAAGAGGGTTATAGACTCTGATAGGCAGAGCACTGACTGGACCCCATTATCCCAGGTGCTGAAGATCACTAAAAGCCCGACAAGAGGACCTTCTTCGCTCACGCCGGGCTGCCCGGTGGTTTAGTGGAGTTCAGGAACAGGGGAGGAGGGGTGAAGGAGGTAAGGTACAACGACAAAAGATTGGATGAGGTGAGGAGTTTCCTGATCTGACCAGTGGGAGCGGAGGAGGGTCCAACGACGTGCAAAGTTATCCCATGGGGGGTTTGGGGGAGTAAGAGCCCCCGGGGGACGGACAGCCCTTCAAATGTCACTTTCCCAAAGTGTATTCTAATGGCACTCACGGACGGGGTAAGCGTCCTGAGGCGCCTGAGCGAGGGTCCGCGAGGTGCGCCTCTGCCCCATCGACGACTCGCGCGTGTAACATGTTTCAATGTGCGGAGTGGGGACTTAGAGCCTGTGGGGCCCTCCGGGGGCGAGGTGGGGCTGTGAAGCGGGGAACCCCATCCGGAGGGCGGGGTAGTTCACCTTAATGGAATATGATCGCGTCGAAGAGGCTATACACAGACCATGAGGGTAGGTAAGCACGAATACCGAGACTCGCTACTTTAAACTCATGTTACTGGGAACACGGTATCTCTTGTGGACGAAAACCGTGTAGTCCTTGAGGAAATAGGGTTTCACAAGGACATTTACGGCCTGGATTAAGGTCGTGATAGGCCTCCTCTATCGAAAAACCCCCACACTCTCCCCCAAATCCTCCTCACCCCTATAACTGAATAACCTTCGCCTCTCTCCTTCATCCTCGATTCCCCTAGTTTGTGTCAGAGATTTAAAAGGCGATACTAACTTCGAACCCGTTTTAAAGTGTAGCCTTCTTTTCTATTTCTTCAGTCCTCCCTTCACAGAGGATCTCCCGTCCAGTTGAACCGTAACCTATATTTACACCCATCGATTATAAAACCCATGGCGGCGGAGAGGATTTACCTCCTGGAACTGGGGTGGTTGGGAGGGGACATAGGGTGGTTCCTGCCAGGAGCTGCGGGAGGGGCCCTCACCCAATCCAACAGGTCCCCCAAGAGGGAGTGGGTGGAAATACCCGTGACTGCTGCCCTAGTGCAGCACAGGGACGGCTACGTCCTCTTCGACACTGGTATAGCCCAGGACGCAATGCAGACCCACTCCAAGGGCCTTATGGACGTCTTCCCCATCATTAGGTTCTCGGAGGAGAACAGGATAGAGAGGCAGTTGGCCCAGGTGGGGATCAGGCCTGAGGACGTGAGCTTCGTGGTGATCTCCCACCTCCACTTGGACCACATCGGACAGGCCACACCCTTCAGGGACGCCAAGGTGCCCATAATAGTGCAGAAGAGGGAACTACAGTATGCCCTCTACATGCTCTGGCAGGGCAAGGGTGGGGCATACGACATGGCTGACTTGGAACCCCTGAGGGGGGCGAACTGGGTGCCCATAGAGGATCACCTTTTCCAACTGCTGGAGGGGGTGGAGATCGAGTTCACGGGGGGCCACACGCCGGGGCACCAGGTGATGCACGTTTCCACCAAGGCGGGGAACAATTACACCTTCACCGGCGATTACCTCCACATCCCACAGGAGTACGAGCTGGAGGCCAAGGGGTGGCTGCTGAGCGACGCTGACGAGTGGCACGCCTACATAAGGAAGCTCAAGGTCAGGGAGAGGGCGAGGAGGGCGAAGATAGTGCTGGGTCATGACCCGGGACTCTGGAGCAAGTACCCCAAGGCCCCCAAGGCCCTGGAGTGAGCCCATGGAGCCGGCTTTCCTGGCCTTTTCCCCCCTCAACGACTCCGTCTTCGTCCTGAATCTGCCCCAGGTCAAGTTCGGCCTCGGCGCCACCAGGGAGGTGGGATACGAGGCCAAGAGGCTCGGCATGAGGGAGGTGATCCTGGTGGTGGGGAGGAAAATGAGGGAGGGTAAGACCTTCGAGGAGGTCAAGTCTTCCCTGGAGGGGGAGGGGATCCGGGTGCACGTGGTGGATCGGGTGAGGATCGAGCCGGAGGACACTGCGCTGATGGAGGCATACAGGGAGGTGAAGGAACTCAGGGTGGACGGTTTCGTGGCACTGGGAGGGGGATCCACCATAGACACAGCCAAGGTCCTCAACCTCCTACACACCTACCCTGCGGACCTCGACGACTACCTCAATAAACCCATAGGCAAGGGCCTCTCACCCCCTGGGCCCCTGAGGCCCATGATCGCGATCCCCACCACTGCGGGCACGGGGAGCGAGAACACCAGCGTCGCCGTGTTGGACGTGGCCAGGTTGAGGGTCAAGACAGGGATCAGCAACCAGTACCTCAGGCCCTCCGTGGCCCTGGTGGACCCGCTCAATACACTCTCCCTCCCGCCCATGGTCACTGCCTCCTCTGGTCTGGACGTACTCAACCACGCCTTAGAGTCCTACACCGCCCACCCCTACACGGCCCGGCCGCGGATCCAGGATCCAGCCCAGAGGCCAGTCTACGCAGGCGCCACCCCCATAAGCGACGTCTTCGCCCTGGAGGCCATAGGGTGGGTCCACAGGTACTTGAGGAGGGCTTACGCCGATCCCTACGACCTAGAGGCCAGGTACTACATGATGCTCGGGGCGAGCGTGGCTGGGATTGGCTTCGGCCACGCTGGGGTTCACGTCCCCCACGCCATGGCCTACCCCATTGCGGGTATGCTCAGGAGATGGTACCCGGAGGACTATGAGTTCGGCTACCCCATCGCACCCCACGGCATAAGCACCGCGATCCCCGCTGCCTATGCCCTCAGGTACCTGGCCCCCTTCGCGGAGGAGAGGTTCTCACGCGTCCTCCAGAGACTCGGGGTGGAACCTGAGGAGGGTAGGGTGGGCGATCAGCTCTTCGAGTACTACATGAAGCTCCTCACTTCCCTCAGGGTCCCCACGAACCTCAGGGAGCTGGACTTCTCCCTGGAGGACGTGGACCAATTGGTGCAGGGCACCCTGGCTCAGCAGAGGCTCCTGGGCCTTTCCCCGAAGCAGGTGGGGAGGAAGGACCTAGAGCAGATATTCAAGGGGGCCATAGAGGGGGGTTAGCCCCTTGGTCAAGGGGATTGGAGCACAGAATGCCATGACGTGACTACCACCCGGAGAAAGGGGGTTGAGGAATTGAAGAAGGGGGAACCAGGGGGATCCCAACTCCGCCGTCCCGAGGAGTCCCCTGTGGGTCATGGTACTTGAGGGCTTAGCCCCCACGCCTGATCGCGATCAGAAATGGGGTGAGGGCGAGGCATTGATCAGCCAAGCGTTGATGCTAAGTCCCTCAGGTTCTTGAGGCCCCTTCTTATGGACTCCATGGGGGGCTTGTAGGGGTACTCCTCCTGCTCCAGGATCAGCCACTCCGTCCCCCCATACTTGGCCAAGTCGCTGAGGAGTTGAGGCCACTCCACCTCCCCCTCCCCCACCACCACGTTGTAGCCCTTGGACTTGGAGTAGTCCTTCACGTGGACCGAGAGCACCCTGCCCTGATACTTCCTCACCAGATCGATCACCTGCCCCGTGGTGAGGCCCGCCCTTATGGCGTGACCTATGTCCACCTGCAGGGCCACCTCCCTCTTGGTGTTCCCGAAGAGGAGGTGGAAAGGCCACTCCCCGCCCACGGGTTGGTACTCCACCCAGTGGGTGTGATAGCCTATCCTCATACCCCTCTTCCCGAGCTCGCCCGAGAGGTCGTTGAGGGTCTTGGCGAAGTTGAGCCAGTCCTCCTTGGTCCTCCTCATGTGCTCGGGGAGGCCGGGAACTGTGATGTTCCTGTTCCCCAGGGTCCTGTTGAACTCCAGGGTCCTGTTGAGTTCCTCCCCGGAGAGGGCGTTGACCCCTATGTGCGCCCCCGCCACCTGGAGCCCGAGTCCCTCCAGGGCCTCCCTCCACTCCTGGGCTGACTTGCCGTGGAAGCCAGCGAACTCAACTCCATCGAAGTCCACCTCAGCTACCTGCTTCAAAACCCCGAAGGGATCCTTTGACATCTCCTCCCTTAGGGAGTACAACTGAAGTCCTATTCTCCAACGCGTCATGGTCTATCCACTCCGCCTGGGTTAATAAGCGTTGCAGTGGCGGGATCGCGGGTGGTGTTAATCACGTAGGCTCTCGAGGATCGGAGGAGTCCTCAGGGGGAGAGGGCAGATCCCAGGAGCTTCGCCGTGGAGAAGTCGAATATTAGGTGAACTACCCCGCCCTTACGGACAGGCTTCCCGCTTCAAGGTCCCACCTCGCCAAGGGTAAGGGCGGAGCCCCACAGGCACTGTCGTTCCGACCCCGAGCAGCGAATGTTGTATCCCTTATGGGACTGTTGATCGGAGCAGAGGCGTCCCGCACAGACCCTCGCTCAGGCGCCTCAGGACGCTTACCCAGTCGGCGACTGTCATTAATGGAGTAATGGAGTAATTGATAAGGAGTATTTAAATAGGGGGCTATCCACCCTCACGAGGGTCTTACGCCCCCTTAACCCCCCTTAAGTTAAAGGGGGCTTAGTTGCAGATTGACGGGCTTCCTCCTCGTGTTCACGCCTCGCCCACTCCCCACGAGCAGAACGTGTAGAGGGAGGCGAACGCGGTCTTCGTCGCGGCAGGATCCTTTAGTTACCTTCATGGGGGTTCAAAGGGGGCGGAAAACCTCGCCCCTTCCAGGGGC